>OGCQ01003547.1_pt1 | contig 13867 bp, 16 predicted proteins | sample 1570161 | NCBI WGS metagenome assembly OGCQ01 (sample SAMEA4384402, study PRJEB24528) | human gut metagenome
GTATTATCGTGTCCTGTGTTCATCCCATCAATACATGAACAAGAAAAGATAGCTACAATGTTACATCTATTAGATGAGCGTATCGCTACCCAAACCAAAATCATTGAGGATTTGAAAAAACTAAAGTCCGCATTAGAAAGAGGAGGTTCTCCTTATTAAAAGATGAACATACAGAAAGTTTTGAAATCAATCAACTTCTTACCTATGAGCAACCCACTCCATATATTGTTGCAAATGATGAATACTCCAAAGATACGACCTTAATTCCAGTTCTAACTGCTAATAAAGGTTTTATTCTAGGTTATACAGACGAGGACTTTGGTGTATATCAAAAGGGTGAGTGCATAATCTTTGATGATTTTACAATGGATGCAAAGTATGTTTCATTCCCTTTCAAGGTCAAATCGTCAGCAATAAAAATACTCACAGCACGGCCCTGTGTAAATCTTCGGTTTATGTTTGAATATCTATCATATTTAGAACTTAAATCCGAAGAACACAAAAGGCATTATATTTCAGAAATAGCGTCTCTTGTAATTGAAGTACCTTCATTAAAAAGGCAAAACAAAATTGCCTTCCTAATGACTTCATTGGATAATAAATTGACTCTTGAAGAAAATGCAAAGTTAAGATATGAGGATAAAAAGCAATACCTACTTTCGCAGATGTTTATATGAACATTTGCGAAAGTAAATATTGTTTCTGCACTCCCAAGTTGATTACATACATTTCTTCATTTTCAATCTTCATTTGAAAAGCGGAAAGTAATGTTATTAGTTGCTGTTGTTTATCTAATGTGGGTACAGCTATACAGACTTTTGACAAATCTTTCTTTTGAATATTAGGTAAGCCACTACCTATTCGGAGTGCCATTATATCAGTTTCTTTCCATTTCAAATAGTGAAACAAAAATTGTGTAACAATGGATGAGGTTGGCTTTATACGCAAGGAGTAACAATGCCCACCACTCCAAAATTCGGAGCTGTTATATTGAACATAGCCACAAGAATTGCCACCCTCACTTATTGAAATGGTATCTGCCTCAGTGTTATAACTGTCATAAAAACCTGACGGTGCTATACCGCCATTCATCACATAGTACTTTCCACTTTCACTAAGTTCGCTTCCATTGATTTGTTGTCCTTTGATTATTTCAGCCAAATCGGAAAGAGCTTGTTCTTTTCCTTGCAAATTAGAAAACAGCTTATGATAAATTGCGGACATTACTGATACTCAATCCTTAATTAAAGGGCTTGTGGTCACCCATTATTCCACGAACCCTCATACAATTAAAGCTAAAATCCGTGATTTGGGAGAAGCATATTCAACTATGTCTATGTCAAAAGAACAACTTACGGCAAATGGGAATCCGTGTATCTTTTATGGCGAACTATTCACGATATATGGTTGTGTTATAGATGAGGTAAAGAGTAAGACACATATTAAAAAGGAGGTGTCAACATTAAGCAGAGGACGGGATTTATTGTTTCCTGCATCAACTACCGTTGATGCTCTTTCTCTGATTGTGCCATCGACTTTGATGGAAAAAGATATAATCTTGGGAGGTGATATGTTTGCCATTAAAATCTCGCAAGAATATAACCCTCTATACCTAAGCTACTATTTCAATTATATTGCCAACAAGCGTTTGTCTAAGTATGCCAAAGGAACAACCATTATTCATCTACATTATAATGAAATCGCAAATGTGGTCGTTGAACTTCCAAGCATAGAAGAACAAGGCAAGATTATTGCAGCTATACAAGGATACACAACAAAACTTGACATTGAAGAAGCCTTGCTTGAAAGAATTTTAGACCTAAAACAGTATCTATTGAGGCAGATGTTCATATAAACATCTGTCCTAATAAATACTGTTTTTGTTGATTGAATGACGCAAGAAGTCCTTGCTCAACAAAGAGTTTGCTCTCCAATTTGCCAAGTACATTTGCCACATGCTTTTGTTCTGCAAGTGGAGGGCAATATATTTTGGCTTTACCATAATCTTTGAAGTAGATATGTGGTATCGCCATACCAGTTTTGTACGGTTGAAAGTTGAACACTGACAGCGCAAAGTACAGATACCGCAAATCAATATTACCTATGGCTGTAAGATAGTTAAGTGTGCCAATTACCGAAAACTTGCCTTGTGCGTAGGAAACTGTACCAACACCCGAACCATCCTTGATTACCAGTATTGCATCGCTGCTCATTTGTGGCACATCTGTATAACCAACCAATCCATTTGCCCCAAATACTTTATACAACCCATTAGGCAAAACTTCGCTCTCTTGAAGAGTTGAGCTATGACACTCTAAACACTGAGAAATTGCAATGTTAGGCTTTCCTTTGGTCGTTAGCGCAACTGCAAGCCCTTTAATTAAGGATTGTAGCTTGTCAATGATTTTGTTTTGGGTTGCGATGCGTTCGTCCAATAGACTAAGGAAATAGCCTATCTTGTTTTGTTCATCTCGGCTCGTTGTGTAATTGGGCAACTTCTCAAAATTCGATTTGGATAGTATGGGAACGGCTTGTACGCCCACTTCGGATAAATAGCGAGGGAAGGCTCTACAAATAGCATAATATACAAAATCACTATTGTTTTTGTCATTGACTACTACCGAATTAATTTGTTGGTTTGAAGACATGGTTTCTGTTGCCATTCCCATCTTTCCTATTGTAGAACCGATACAGGTAACTAAAACACTTCCCTTAGGAACATTTCTTGTCTTCTTAAATCCAGACAATGATAACTTAGTCTTTGTGTCCGTAACATTCTTGTTAATTCCTAAATCAGCAGGAGAAGCCCATAAATATGAACCGTTATTGTAATATTCTGCATTGTTTGTTGGTGGGGTGTTTCCAGTAACTACTTCCCCATAATCTTGAATTATACATTTCTTCCACTCCCCACTAAACTCCGGGAATCTCAAATGGGGAACATTGAGGGCTATATTTCTCTAATTATAGACACTAATAAATGTGATTATGAACAAAAAGACAATTAGAGAAATTGCGGATGCTTGGCGAGAAGACAAACAACCGTATGTAAAGCAATCGACATTAGCAGCCTATATGTTGATCTTAGAGAATCATATCTTGCCATATTTTGGCAACGATGATACTCTCAGTGAGAAATCCGTACAAACATTTGTGCTACAAAAGCTCAATGCAGGTATGAGTGCTAAATCCGTTAAGGACATTCTTATCGTGCTTAAAATGGTGATGAAGTTCGGAGTAAAAAACGAATGGATGAGCTATTGCGAATGGGAAATCAAATACCCGCCTACTGAAACAAACAAGGAGTTGGAAGTGCTTACTGTAGCAAACCACAAGAAAATACTGGATTATATCCGGCAAAACTTTACGTTCCGAAACTTGGGCATTTATATCAGCCTTAGTACCGGGCTGCGCATCGGAGAAGTCTGTGCGCTACGATGGAGCGACATAGACATAGAAGCCGGAACCATCAGTGTACAGCGAACCATTGAACGCATTTATGTGATTAAGGGTGATAAAAAGCACACCGAGCTTGTCATCAATACTCCCAAAACCAAAAACTCTTGTCGAGAGATTCCTATGAGTAAGGAACTGATTTCAATGGTCAAGCCACTGAAAAAGATAGTCAATTCTGATTACTATGTGCTGACCAATGAGCCTTCTCCCACTGAACCAAGAACCTACCGCAACTACTACAAACGCTTGATGGAGCAACTTGGCATTCCCAAGTTGAAATACCACGGTCTCCGGCACAGCTTTGCCACTCGTTGCATAGAAAGCAACTGCGATTACAAAACAGTAAGTGTACTATTGGGGCATTCCAACATCAGTACCACCCTAAATCTTTATGTGCATCCCAATATGGAACAGAAAAAACGTTGCATAGCGAAAGTCTTTAAAGCGTTGGGAAAGTAAAGTCATATCCGAATGACTTATTTTCATAATGGAGCATATCGATAAAAATTAAGGAGAGGAAAAATCCCCTCCTTAACCTTCAAATCAAGTGTCAGACATTCAAATCCTTCATCGCCAATCCATAATTATCCTGTCCGAACAGGTCTTTATGGATGAGCTTCAAACCGAGTGTTTGATAATACTTATAGTCATCACCTTCGGTACAGAGGTATCTGTAACCGTAGCGTGGCATGTACTCTTGGAAGAAACGAGCCAAGTCTTTCAGGCTTTCTTCTTGGTTCTTCTTGAAGTTACTGCGCACAATGATGATAGACCAGTCGGGGAAGTTGCCTCTTCCACAGCTATACTCCCAGAAGCGGATGTAACAGTCTAAATCACGCTCACGGATGTCCACACAAAAGCCATTGGCATTTTGCATCACGCTACAACTGTTTCTGTAGCCGAACTTCTCACACAAGTAGAGATTGAAATCAAGAATCAAATCTTTTTGTTTCATAATTGATTGAATTTAAAGTATTAATAAAAAGTGGATTATAAATGAAAGCCTCGCTTACGCTTAGTCTTTTTCTTTTTCATCAGGCGATTGAACTCGGCTTCTTCTGCGGCAGTGGCATCGTAGGATGAACTGCCATTCAACAGACCAAGACCGATGCTTGAACCATTGTCGGAATGGGAAACGCTTTGCTGTATTTCTTCATCTTTATGCGTGAATCCTTGCTTGGGGTATTCAAATGAAGATGCACAAGCATTCTGCTCCAATCGGTTGTCAATATTCAAATAGCTGAACTCACGGCTGACCTTTGAGCCGGAGAAAGAAAAGCCGTTATACTCAAACTTGACACCCTGTATTTCCCGTGTAGTCCGGCTGACCTTGAATTTCATATCAATGTTACGGTCGGCAAGGTTTTCTTTCAGTTCATCCCAACTTTGAGCTTTGGGCAGTTCCTCATTCAACGCTTTGTATATCTCGTGTTTTGCCCGGTCGTATGGGCGCAAGCGTTCCTCCTTGATATGGTCCTTGCCGTTGGCAAAGTGTAAGCGGTATTTTGCCGTCAGCATCTTACACGCCTTTTCATTTCTGTGGAAGTCGTTCTTGTCGCTAATCGTCTTACCGTCATTATCCACCCGATTGAAAACGATGTGGCAATGCGGATGCTCACGGTCGATGTGCCGGGCGATGATGTACTGCGTGTTTTCGATGCCCATCAGTTTCATGTAGTCGTGGGCGATTTGCAACATCAACGCATCATCAGACTTCAAGCGTTCGCTGTCTTCAGGAGAGAAGTTGAGCGAGGTGTGTCCGACAATATTCTTTACCTTGTCGTTGAGCAATGCCTGTAATTCAAATTGCTCCGCCATCTGTTCGGGTGTACCATCCACTCCGGCTGCTTCCAGCAATTTGGATTTCTCCTCTTTGAGAACATAGCGGACACAGCCACCGAACGATGTCCCTTTTGTCTGCTTACCTATCATCTTTCAGTTGCTTTATGAGTTGGTTAATACGCTGCGCCATCTCCTCGCATCTTTCGGCAACGGCAAAGAATCCGTAGGTGTTTGCCTGTTTCGCCAACTGGTTGAGGTTGGTACTTTCACCTATCAACTGACGGATGATGTGAATATGCTCTTTCGTGATTCGCTCACGTACCGTTCCGTTCTCAATGAGCGAACGGATGACTGCGCTTTGGGTCTGCTTGCTCCGTCTACAAAGCGCACCGAGCCATGCGAATTGGTCGTGAGACAGACGGAGTGTTATCGTATGTTTCTTTTCCATTTTGAATTGCTTTTAGTGAATAATTTGTGACCATCGGAAGCCGCCTCCTCAGACTTTTTGAGGAGCAAGTGGTCGGGAAATGTAATACACCGACATTAACTTGCTACAGTAAAAAAAGTCTCAATTTCTCTCCCTTTGCTCAAAGTCTGAATCCCCGTTTCTTTGGTGGTGAAACCTTTGGGTGAGGGATGTCTCGTTGTACACTAACGAGCTTCAAATCGAATGTCTCTATCAGTGTTTTCAAGTTCGGATTCCTCTTAATCATTTGTTGGAGTATGGCTTCATCGGGGCGTACCTTCAACAGATAATCGGCAATGTCGTATCCTTCTTTCCGTTCGTTTTCGGTTGCTTTGGCTTCCAGATAATCGAACAGTTGCACATCAATCCCATAGCTTCTCATCAGACTGATTTTGCTTTGCCAATAGTCGGTCGCTCCCAAATCGGGGAATAACACAACGCTTCTTCCAGTAAGAACGGACAGGCTGTTGCCGTTAAAACAACCGTTTTTCCCACCCGATGCTATCCATAGGAATTGCGGTAGGTAGTAGGAGGCAATAATTGCCGTTTTCTCGCTTTCGACCAGTGCAACAGGACGGCTCTTGTCTTCTGAAAGCAGATGTTCACCGAAGAAACATTGCTTCAAATTATAGCCATCCTTGTGCAGTACGGAGTGTACCCACGTGACATGATTGTATGGTTCTTTTATTCGCTTGCCAGTTTCAGAATTGTAAAGCATTATCTTACCTGTACGGACTCTGTTCTGATAATCCATTTGCCAAAATACGGTTGCACCGTCCCAATGCTTGGAAGTCCCAATTTTGTATTTCCCCATCAGTTTCAATGTCTCCGCTTCTCCGAATTGAGCCGATAAGAATTGAAACAGTTTGTTATCAGGATAGCGTTGCAACGACAGGTTGACTATATCCAAATCAATGTAGGAAGTGGTTTTCGGCTCAATTCCTTTAATAGGCGTATAGCTCCGAAAGTTATCTTCTGATAACTTTTCCTTCTCCAATGGATTCCGTTCAAAGTAATCACGAGGCGTGAAGTGATAACCACATTTCTGTTCGTGGTCGCAACGACCCACGTAATCAGGGAACTGGATTCGTTTTTCCGTATCAATGTACTTGGAAAAACATCTTTTGCGGTGGCAGTTCGGGCAAGTATGCCGGGTGCTGACACCTTTGTAGGGTTCTAATATGAATCTATGTGTAATCATTGTTTTCTTGTTTAGTGTGTCACTTTTGTCGTTATTGTCGTTTTCGCTTGGAAAGTGTCAAAACCGACAAAAATGTCACGGGTTAATCTTTGAATATTCTCCGTGCTTCTCTTTGCGGAACAATGTCCCGATGTTGTCATTGAGAAAGCGTTGAAACGTGCGTTCCTTCATTCCGTTCTGTTCGGCTATCTGTATAGCTTGGGCAGTTGTAAAGGATGGAGGAAGCAGATTGACTATCGCCTGTTGCTGACTATTGAGTGCATTCTCATTCAGAATATTCTGTACGCTCAATGCGGATTCCTTGAAATACTCTGTCAGTTTAATGGCTCTTTCCACCGTCAGCAGGTCAATACACGCCTTGTCGCACTCTCCGCAAGTCCATCGTGCCAGTTGGATAATCAGACAGAAACGAATGATGTATATCTCTAACTTACAATAGATACTCACTATGGTGTCATTCGTTTCCCGGTCGCACAACTCTGAAAAATGGTGCTGCCACTCGTAAAGCCGTTTCTTGGCATCCTCTGAGAAGCAGAGAATTTGCGGTTCAATCTCTCCATGTTCATTGAGGCTGCACTCTGATTGTATCAGTTTGTCAATGATGGCATTCCATTCTTGCTCTATATCTTCCGGCAGCTCTTTGTCATTCCACCGTGCTTTTTGTTGCAGATTAGGCATCACAAACAGGATGCGGTCGATAAATCCGTTGCTGGAGCGTTCACCTTTAGCCAGCTCGTTCAGGATTTTCTTTTGGATAGTACCAATGACCGATATGTACGGACGCTTGATGAAGATGGAACTCTTGGCATTCTTGCGGTCGGATATGGTGGTCTTGGCACTGAACACTGAGAGCCAGAATTGTTCTTCCGAACCGTTGTTATAGCGGTTGAAGTTCTTGAACCAAGCGGATAATTCATCAGCCCACAGGCATAGCCCACGCTTGTTCTGTGCATGAATGAGGCTCAACCCTTCGGGCGTTACGTCAGAAACCAAGAAGCGTTTGCGGATAGGCTCTTGTGGAAATTGCTCTCCACCGCTTTCCGCACGTTCCTTGCGGCTCATGTTTATCAGTTCATTGTACTTGGCAAGAGCCTTTTCAAATTCCTGATTCTGTCGGTAGTCATAATCAAGAAACGGTTTCATCGCAAAGCTGAGCGGATGGCTTTTGTTCGCTCCTGGTCTTCCAATCAATGCCATATACAGGATGGGGCTTTCCATCCAACCTTGCTTGATTTGGGCAAGGTGCGTGTTACCTATGCCGACTGCTATTGCCGTCAGGATGGCTGCGGCAATGTAGTCGGTGGGGTAGTTATGGCATTCGTGTACCTCACGGATGATGCGTTGAATCTTTGCAGGGAATATACTGATGGGGAATGCCGTACCGGACAATCTTGTGCTTAAATCAATCGCTTCATCAATGATGGATGCCGGATTAATAGAATATGTATCCATAGCCCAATCCATTAAAATTGCACTGATGATTTGGGCTTGTGGCGTACACCACTCTGCATATTGGCTAGCATCTCCTCGTATGTTTGCTCGGCAGTTTTTCTCCGCCCGTTCTCAATCCAAGCAAGAAGCTCGTCCTCATAGAAATAGAGTTTCTTGCCTTTCTTGTAGGCCGGAAGCAGCCCTTTGCGTACCAATGTATATATGGTCGGCTTGGCTTTTCGGATGATACGGCAAGCATCCTCAATTTCCACCAATACATGTTTGCCAGATGGCTGTGGCTGGAGCTCTGCTACCATCTTTTTCAACTCGATGACCTGTTCGGTCAGATAACCTACCGCTTCGGGCAGCTTATCAAATGTTACTGTTTCTTTTTGCATACGTCGCTCGTTTTTAATTGTTCGACGGCAAAGGAAACAGGTGTTTCAATGGTGGAATCATTCACCAAAATATAACTGATGAATAACTTTTGATGCTTGTTATTATTGCAGGTTGTTTGTAATGCACTTATTGTTAGTGTTTTGTAGTAATTTTTATTGTGGCTGATGGCTATTTTTTTTAGCAAATCGTATTTTTTGCGATTTTTTCAATGAGTAATAATGAAAATTAGCAGTAACAAATGCTCAGATTGAAAAGTTTTCCGTATATTTGTAATCATTTAAGTTAATTGAAAATGACAGCAATAGTAGGAGTGTTGAATAAGCATGCTGTTGCCATCGCAGCAGATAGTGCCGTTACAATGGGGAATACCCATAAGGTTATAAACAGTGCGAATAAAATATTCACGCTGTCCAAATATCACCCAGTAGCAGTTATGACATATAGTAATGCTGCTTTTATGGGTACTCCATGGGATATTATTATTAAAGAATATCGTAAGCAATTGGGAGATAATAGTTTTCCATTTTTGGAAGACTATGTGAATGATTTCATATCATTTTTGCATCATCGTCATTTTTTTTGTGATGACCAGACTCAGCATAATTTTATGAAATTTGTGTTGGACTCTTTTTACCATCTGTGCTGTGATGAAATAAGGCGTGATAAAGGGATTTTAAAAGAAGAAGATCTAACCTCAGAACAAATAGAGGAAAAACTAAATCAGTGTCTTGCAAATAATAAAACAGCAGACAAGTGTATTGAGTTTGCTTCTTTTTCTTTTGAAGATTTTAAGGAATATGCAGATTTAGATATAGAGACTTATTCAAAAAGTATAGGATTTGGGAATTATGCTCTTTTGACAGAGTCATTTTATTATTATCTGTCTGCTAAATTTTCAATGCCATTTTATACAGGGTTAGTATTTGTTGGGTACGGAGAATCTGAAATATATCCCTCTCTATATCCAATAAATGTAGCTTTTGGTATTAATGATCATTTAAAGTATGTAGTAGATAACAATGCAGTAAAGATATCAGAGCATGGACCTGAAGCTGTTATTATTCCATTTGCTCAAATAGATGTTACACAAACCATAATACGGGGTATTAATCCTAGTTTTCAAGATATTATTTATAACGTAATTGATAAATCGGTCAAATCATTATCTGGGGCTATTACAAAAATTCTAGATGCTGACCCTTCGACATCTGCAGTATCTGCAGCAGTGAAAAAATTAGATTTTGATTCTGTTATTAAAGATATAACTCTGCAGATAAATAAAGAGATGCGTGAAACTTATACAGACCCTTTATTGAATACCGTTGTATCTTTAGACAAGGAAGATATGGCAAATATGGCAGAAAGTTTCATTTCCCTTACGTCACTTGTTCGTAGGATGCAACCTGGGGAAGAAACTGTTGGCGGTCCAGTAGATGTGGCTGTTATATCCAAAGGGGATGGATTTGTGTGGATAAATAGGAAGCAGTATTTTAAGCCAGAATTGAATGCTTCTTTCTTTAGTAATTATTTTAAATGAGAAGGAGGTTTTTATGTTTGGAACAATTAGCTGTTTATGTCCTCAAACAGATTTAGAAGGGACATTATTAACGAAGGAACAAGTTGAAGAAATCTCTACCCGTATCTCTAAAAGTGTGTCGGAAAATGTATCAAAACAATTGGAGAAGGCAATTTCGTCAGCTAAATCAAGTAGTAAAAGTACAGAGAATAATAAAAAATAAAATTGTGCAGTAAGAAGATAATTAAACTCAATATTGAAGAAAAGGAATTGCCAATATGAAGTATGTTCCTTATTGAACAATACTACAAAGAGCCGTATTCAATACTTTCGGGTAATAGAACGGCTCTTTGTAGTATTGTGATAAAATTATTGTAACAATGGATTGAGTTCTTAATATAAAGTATTTTCAATTATAATATGTAAGAAATAACGCATTTGTTACTTAAACCAACAATAGAGGCTATTTCGTTTTCATTTTGCAGTGTGCTTTTATGCAATTTTTCTATCCAATTTAATCTTACACTCTGATTCTGTGTGCGACATTTTACGCTCAATGGTGGATATTTCCGAATCACGGAGGGTGTGAGTAAATACTCTCTTTATAAATGTGGCTGTCTGTAAGCGTGGTTTGCCGAAAGCCTTACCTATATTCCATCCAAAGTGCATAATGTCAATGGTCTTTAACTGAGAATCAACCTTTATAGGTTCGACTTTAGGTAGAGAATCTGACAAGTAATATTCTGTTACATATCCGCATAAGCGATTAAGTGCCGTTTCATCAAGATAGGAAACCAAAGTTTGTTTTGTGTATGCGATAACCTTATTGAGTTTTTCTTGTGAGGCGCGTTCTTTCTCTGCCATAGCGTTTGCACGAAGAATCTCGTATTCTGATGGCTGGTTGGATTCTTCGATAGATGTATTGGTGTTGGTAGAAGGCGTGGTTTCCTCCTTTGGAAGTTCTGCCACGTCTTCGTTGAGTTCGGAACAAGATGAATTAGAAACTTCTTCTGTCTTGTCAGATGTAGTTTCGATTTTAATTTCGGGTTCAGGCTCAGAAATGATATCTTCTGAATTTATAGAACTTCCGGCAAGTTCCGAATTCGCTGCTGTAACTTCTATGACTACAGCTTTGTTTCGATAGCTCTCAAATCTCATAAAGTATCTCTCTATTGTGGGAGAAAGGAGTTGTCTGAATACCATTTGCAGATTGAGATAGATAGCCACCATGATAATGGAGCATACCACCAAAATGAGGTAGCTGCTGAACTCGTCCCAACCATAGTGAAGCACGGTCTGACGGGCTAAAATACCAATGATGGCGATTGTCCCGAAAACAATCAGATTCAAAGTTATATGTTCTATCTTTTTCTGCTCCATAGTGATATGTATTAATCGTTTGTGCGCAAATATATATGTTTCTATGGATAGTTGATGCGTTTTAGTGGGAAGTGGCAGCTTGTTGCGTCGATACCCCGGACAACCTATGCCACTTTTTATAAATTGAAGCCCGAATTTGGTGTGATTTCAAATTCGGGCTTTTACTATCTACGTTGAATTAACAATAGAACTTATCTCCTAAATGAACAAAGAATGATACGTTATTCTTTCGTGAGGATTGCACTTTGCTTATTACCCACTTCCTGAATACTGCGGAATGTCCGGTGTCTATTTGATAAGATAGGGCTATAATCATATCGAGATTATACACATCGGAATTGTTTCCATTCTCCAATTTGATGTACTTGCAGACTTCGTGGTTTTTCAAAATATTGGTTTTCAAGATTCTCTTAATTGCTGCATGGACAGTTCCAGACGTTGAATAAAACAAGTCTGCAAGTTCCCAAGTGGTCATCCATACTTCGCCATCAGAAATATGGATGCCTTGTCCGTTGTTGAGTATGATTCCTCGTTTCATAATTATATTTATTTGAGTGATATTTTATTGGCTGTCTCTCGCTTCTTGGAATTGACCAAATCAGCATAAATCTGAGTTGTGGACACGTTCTTGTGCGTCAGCATCTTTGAAACGGTGTAAATATCTGTACCCAAGGATATTTGGATGACCGCATACGAGTGTCTAAATCCGTGAAAGGTTATCGGCTTCGTTATTCCTGCTTTTTTGAGCCAGCTTTTTAGCGGATAATTAATCATACTCCGTTTCAACTCCTTGAATACTTTGCCAGTTCCGGGCGTACCGCATAGTTCGTAGGCTTCGTAACTGATGGGGAGTGTCGCTTCCGTTTGGGTTTTCTGGGTTCTGATACGTAAGCAATAGCCTTGGTCGGGAGCGATAGTAAAATCTTCCCATTGCAGGTTAAGAATGTCACTGATGCGTAAACCTGTCAAACAAGCGAATAGAGATGCGGCTTTCAGAACAGGGATGTCGCAAGGAGTGGCAGCGAGTTGCTTCACTTCGTCCAGTGTCAGATACTCTTTCTTCACATCTTGTGGCTCAATCTTATCAAGATAGTCGTTGATGTTCTCCCGAAACCATTTGTCCCGATAGGCAATCTTCAACAATCCTCTGAATGTAGAGTAGTAGCCGGATGCCGAATTGAGGGATATGGAGCGGTTGCTGTGTTTGAGCTGCTTGGCATTTAGCAGGTACTCACGGAACTTCTTGCATAAGTTCACATTCACATCGCCAAAGGTACATTGTCCCTTGACGAAGTTGTAGAAATGTTGATAGACAAATTGCCATTTCTGGTCTTTGCTTCGGCACATCTTTTTGAAGTAGGCAAGAAAGTCGGCTTTCTGCTTAGTCTTGTCTAAGAAACCAAACTCTTCATTGATAAGCGACTGCACTCTGATGCAGCGGATAGCCTCTGCTTTGTTCAACATGTCGTTGTTGAACTCCCTTTCCATTTCGTTTTTGGGATGGGCATAGATGTAGATACCGAGATATTCCCTACGGCTCATCTGCATCGTTTCGGGGTTACGGACTGCCGGATAATAATCCAGATACAAGGAGATGCGATTGTTCCGAATCGCTCTCTGACGGACTGTTACTTTTGTACACGTGTGTGACATACTGTTTAATATTTAGAGTTTTACATTTGTTTGGTGCAAAGGAATAAGGTGATTCAATGGTGGTAACATTCACCGAAAAATAACTTATTCAATCTTTGGGGCTGCAAGCATCTTATCCAGTTCAGGCTTGGAGATAAGCGTGTATTTGCCTTTCTTGACCTTCGGGATATTATGGTACTTCGCATAGTGATAGAGTTGGTCACGAGTGAGGTTGAACTTCTCCATCGCTTCGGCTACCGTATAATATTGCGGTTCTTCGGGTGCTGCAATGCCCTTCGCTATATCCACATGCTTCTTGGAATAGTACACCATGATGCCCTCTTTCTTCTTGGGAATGGCATTTTTGGAAACAAAGCAGTAGATGGCGGATAAGGTCATACCGAACTTCTCTTGCATTTCCTGAGTGCTGTACCATTCGGTAATGTCAGGATTCGGGGCTTTCTTGGCAAAGTAAGCGTCTATATGTTTCTTGCTCCAGTAGGTCTTGCCACGATTGAAAGTCCGGGGGATGTTGTTCTTCTTGGCTACTACAAATATCCATGACTCGTTTACATGGTATTTCTCTTTCACTTCGGCAGTGGTA
>OGCQ01003554.1_pt1 | contig 13848 bp, 16 predicted proteins | sample 1570161 | NCBI WGS metagenome assembly OGCQ01 (sample SAMEA4384402, study PRJEB24528) | human gut metagenome
GCTGATGTGGCACAGGTGGTAGCGCACCTCATTGGTAGTGAGGAGGTCACGGGTCCGAGTCCCGTCATCAGCTTTACGGGAAACCTCCGGTAATATCAGTGATACTGATATTACCGGGGGTTTTTGGTATTCTGAAAAATTGCCTATCTTATTGATGATACAGTAATGTTCTATAAATAGCAAGGTCTTCGTCCTTGAATACATTGAATACAACCTTCATCCGGCTTCCTGTATCCTCATAATATTTCTTAACAGTCCGGACTGCTATTTCAGCCGCACGTTCATTTGGGAACATGAATACTCCTGTAGAAATACAGCAAAAAGCAATACTTTTCACTTCATATTTCTCTGCGAGTTCCAGACAGGAACGATAGCATGAGGCTAAAAGCTCCTCATGTTTCCTTTGTAATCTGCCCTGTACAATAGGTCCAACGGTATGAAGCACATAGTTGCACGGTAAATTATATCCGGGTGTGATCTTTGCCTGACCTGTTGCTTCCTCATGTCCCTGCTTTGTCATGATTTCATGCATTTTAAGGCGAAGTCCTATTCCTGCATAGGTATGAATAAAATTATCAATGCACGCATGCATTGGTGAAAAACAGCCAAGCATCTGTGAGTTACACGCATTGACAATGGCATCACATTTTAATGTTGTGATATCTCCCTGCCAGAGATAAAGTCCTGTGTCTGATCCAACCGGTTTTAAATCTGCAATATCTGTAATGCCCCGTTCAAAATTTCTTTCTTTGAGGTATTCGTCCTGAATCTTTAAAAAATTCCCGCTTATTGGTTTTGGAGGTCTGACATTCATCAAGGAGCGAAGCAGATTCTCCTGCCCCTGCTTATCAGCAGGCATCTTTTTCCCATAAAGTCTGCGTTCCTCTTTTAAAAGATATTGGATTAAATATTCCCGTCTTTCACTCTGTGTCATCCTATCAGCCTCCCTATATCTGTGATTGCTCCAGCTATATCTCCACCGATTCCGATTGCCCGGCTGCCAAAGCTTTCAGGTACCACTGCCTCGTCCATGTTCAGGCGAATCAAGCGGTATGTTACATGTTCCCGTACTAATTTTTCAAATGGGAATCGAATAATAATCGGTGTATTAAGTCCAACTCCAAGCTCTATCAGGACAACTTTTTTGGATGGCATCCTCTCTGACACTGAATCTCTCCGTAATCACCCTGTGTCGCAAATATTTTTTCTGCTGAAAATCCTGCTTTATAAAATTGGTGATCCACATTGGTTGTGAGCACAAAATAGTCTTTGTCCTTAACAATAGAATACAATTCCTGATAAAGCGGCAGTGCAGGAGGCTCAAATCTGTTGAGCAGTGCATGTTTCGACCAGTATCCCCATCTGGCTTCCTCCGATGGAAATGGATAAAATCCTGCGGCATACATATCCGTCATATAGTGACCGCCATATTTTTCTATAAATTCGGCAAAATGATCGGTAAATCTCTTTCCACCATATTCGAGTCCTGCCGCCGTTGAAGCACCTGCACCGGCACCTATGATAACAGCATCTGCATCCTTTATAAAATTTACAGCATTTTCTATCTGCTCTTCATATGCGTCTTTTTGAAATATGTAATCACTTGCAGGAGTACCACACAGAAAATCTCTCCAGTCAACATGACTCTTTCTGATTTTCTGAAAAACCATAATTAACCTCTTTTCTTAACACACTGCTTAGGACAGGTTTGTGCACATCTTCCGCAGTAAAGACAATGCTTTTGATTTATCACAACCGGAATACTTCTATTACCTCTCTCGTATCTCCCGGATATATTTCTTTCATATAAGGATTCTTTTCAAACATAATATCCAGATTCTTCTTCCCGATATTTTGTACTTTTCCACGAAGTGATATCGCAATTTTTTCTTTTGTCGCTGAAATAGCTACATACTGTTGTTACATCAGCTGCGCATAAAATTCTTTCCCTTTTGCAGTGAGAAAGTAAATACCTTCCTTATCATAATACATCATATCGATAATTCTAGTCTGAGGATGCCCGTCGGCTCCGATTGTTGCTACCGTTGTAGAATGAATTTCATCAACGGGCAGTTTTAGATAATCTGTTTTTGTCATTTTAGAATTCATAAGGCGGATTACCGGAGAAATCAGCAATGACACCATGTGGATTCTCAAGATAGAACACCTCAAAAATCGGATTATCTGCTGTCTGATACTGTCCCTTCACGATAGGATTGTTCATACATCCTTCTTTTACACTCATGTTGTTCTCAAAGACTGCTTTGCCATGAAGACGAATCCATGCATACTCAGGAGACGAAACCGATACCTCAATTTCCGGATTCTCAAGCATATCCTTATAGACATCCTTCGTGTTGTTTGTACAGAACCAAAGCTTTCCATCCTGCTCAAAACAGAACATAAACGGACGGCATTTTGCCTTTCCGTCACGTCCTACGGTTGCTAAATACTGAACTGGGTTTTTCTGTAAAAATTCTACTACTTTTTTCATGAAAAAGTACCTCCTTTTTTCTTTGTAACAATTGCCGTTACATCTTATGGTCGTACTATATCATATTTTTGTTGTAATGTCAATGGTTACATCAAAAAATATTTTAAACCATGACATACCTATCCGACATCAGAAAGGCAGATGTTTCACTCTTCCTCTATACACAGGGAAACATCTTTTTTCACATCTGCCAGAGTCATTCCCGCAAGTTTGTCCTCCATCGCCTTCTGCACCTGCAATAATCTGCCATCCAACACACGGTGAATATTTCTTCCTACCGGACAATTTGAATTTGGGTTCTCATGAAAATGAAACAGCTCCTCATCCGGAGTACATTCGACTGCCTTATAGATATCAAGAAATGTAATCTGATCGAGCGGTCTGGTAATGGTAACTCCACCTGTTCCTCTTGAAACTTTAATTAAACCTGCTGCTTTTAACTGCTGCAACAGCTTTCGTATAATCACCGGATTCGTACCTATACTGGCTGCCATAAAATCACTTGTCATCTTCTGGTCTGAAAATGTATCTATACAGGCAAACATATGAATTGCCATAGTAAATCTACTGGAAATCTGCATTTTTTTACACCTCTTTTTCGTATTCATCATATCAGAAATCCGTTGTAATTTCAACGGTTACAGTTTATAGGTCAGCAGGGTATCTGTAATTCTATGATTTTTTACGGTCTGCACCTTTACGGTCGCTTTTTCTCCGATCTCACATTCAAATTGCTCCCCATCATTTGGGATTCTCCCGATTACACTGCATAAAAAACCGCCATAGGTCTCATATTCCCTGAACGGAATATCCAGTTGCAGAAACTCCGCAACTTTTTCCAGACTCGCAGAACCGGAAATTTTCCACTGATTCTCACCTATCTGTTCTATATCCGGTGCACTGTTCTCCTCTTCCTCATCAATTTCTCCGACCAGTTCTTCCATCAGGTCATGCAATGTAATAATTCCGGTCACCCCGCCGTACTCGTCTATGACAACTGCAAAATATTGTTTCTGCTGCTTCATGTTGCGAAGCAGGACATCCGCTCTCATTGTCTCTGGAACAAAGTATGGTGCATCCGCATCATATTCTAAAATCCGGTATTTGTCTTTTTCTTTTCTCCGAAAAAAATCTTTCACATCAAGGATTCCAATAATCTCATCTTTTGTTTCCTCACAAATCGGATAAAAAGAATGACGGCTTTCAAAAATTACTTTTTCCCATTCCTCCACTGTATCTTCTATTTCCAGACAGACGATATCCATCCGGTGTGTACAGATCTGCCCTATCAGAATATCATCCAGTTTAAAAACATTCTGAATCATCTGCTGTTCTTCATTTTTGATGACTCCCTGCTCACTTCCGACTTCAAGCAGCATACGGATTTCTTCTTCGGATACCTGTTCTTCTTCCTCGTCCGGGTTCAGCCCCATTCTTTTTAAGATAAAATTGGTCGATACCGTTAAAAGTGCTACCAAAGGTGCAAAGATTTTTGCGACCACATATAACATTCCCGACATTCCGAGTGCCAGTGACTCTGATTTTTTCATGGCAATCCTCTTTGGGACCAACTCTCCAAATACTAAGCTGAAGTAAGATAATATCAGAGTGATTACGACTAATGCTACATTTTTCAGTACCTTTGGCGAAACGGGAACACCGGCAGCCGTCAGGGCTGCTACTAACGGTGCTGAAAAGTTATCCGCTGCAAACGCACTGCCCAATAACCCCGCAAGGGTAATTGCGACCTGAATCGTAGCCAGAAAACGTGCCGGCTGTTTTGTTAAGGACATCAATCTTTCGGCTCTTACGTCCCCATTCTTTGCTTCCTGTTTTAATTTCGTTTCGTTTAAGGAAATCACTGCGATTTCCGCACTTGCAAATACTGCATTTAATGTAATTAAGATAATTTGTAATAGAAATGCCCCGAGCATTTTTTCCTCCATATATCACTATTTTTGCATAAATAAAAGACACCGTCTGTAGTTGCTTTACAAACGCCGCCTATTCTATGAGTTCTTCTGATAATTGCTGATATGTATCTATGTTAATCTCACCTCTTTCTGTCTGAATGAGTAGAAAATAACATCTTTTTACTGTGATATCAAGTCTCTTCGTAATATCTTAACTTTATATTAGCGCAGTTTTCCCTTGATCCTCTGCAATGCATTATCTATGGATTTCGGGGATTTATCCATGATCTGTGCCACCTGATGATAGTCTAACCCCTGTAGTGTCAGGGCTAAGACTTCTTTTTCCATTTTGCTGAGACACTTCTCAATTTTTTTCTGAAATGCTTCTACATTCTCCTGATCGATGACCATATCTTCCGGGTTTCCGTTCGTCAAAGACTGCAGTACCTCCGTCAACGGGATCTGACCGTCATTGTCCGGCTCTTCATCCAGCGAAACATAGGAGTTCAAAGGTGCATGTTTTTTCCGCTGTGAAGCCTCCATAGCGGTATACATCTGCCTGCTGATACAAATTTCCGCAAAGTGATAAAAGGAGGAATCTTTCTCCTCCTGATAATCCCGTATAGCTTTAAAAAGTCCGATCATGCCCTCCTGTATCAGATCGTCATTGTCCGCTCCGATCAAAAACAGCGCTTTGGCTTTTTTTCTGACTAAATTCTTATATTTGACCATCAGATAGTCTATCACTTTTTTATCCCCGTTGTGCATCCTGCGTAACAGTTCCTCATCGGTTTTCCGATTGTATGAATCCATTCTTTTCCTGCCTCATTTCGTTGATGCCTTCCCTATGACATCCGCTGTCTTACAATTTCAAATGCCAGCACTCCGGCTGCCACAGATGCATTCAGGGAATCGATCTCGCCCTTCATTGGAATTGATGCAATAAAATCGCAATGCTCCTTTACCAGCTTTGAGATGCCTTCCCCTTCACTTCCAATGACTAACCCGATCGGTCCTTTTAGGTCCAGATCATACATGGTTTCGCCACCCATATCTGCACCTACAAACCAGATGCCTTTTTCCTTTAACTCTTCCATCGTCTGCTTTAAATTTGTCACCTTTGCAACCGGTGTATAGTTGAGTGCTCCGGCAGAAGTCTTTGCTACAATCGCAGTCAGACCCACGGCACGTCGTTTTGGGATGATGACTCCATGTGCCCCCGCTAAATTCGCGGTACGGATGATCGCACCTAAGTTGTGCGGATCTTCAATCCCATCTAATAAGATCAGAAACGGCGGCTCGCCTTTTTCCTCTGCCTTTGCTAAAATTTCCTCTACGGTAGCATATTCATAAGCTGCTGCCATGGCAATGACACCCTGATGCTTTTTTGTCTCGGAGAGCTGGTCTAAACGTTCTCTTTCCACATAGTTGACCACGGTGTCTTGCTTTTTTGCCTCTCTTAAGATCGTTCTGACCGGGCCATCCATGCAGCCGTCTAAGACAAAGAGCTTGTCTATCGGTTTCCCGGAACGAAATGCCTCTAACACGGCATTTCGTCCCTCTATCTTCAATGCTTCTAATTCTATATGTTCGCTTTTCAAAATGTCTGTTCCTTTCCTTCTTCCTCTTCGCCTAATGCAATTTTTATCAGTTCTACCATACGTTCAAATTCATCTTTTAGATAAAGATAACCCATCAATGCTTCAAATCCGGTTGCCTTCCGGTAATCTGTCATGGTCGCATTTTTTGCCATGGTCGGAGATTTGGCATTTCTTCCCCTGCGGTAAATGTCCGTTTCCTCCTCACTCAGATACGGAAGCAGCAGATCTATCATCTCGGACTGTGCCTGTGCGCGGACCAGTTTGCTGGTCTCCTGATGCAGTCTGGAGGCTTTGGTATTGCCTTTTCCTACGATAATGGAACGGATGATCAGATCATAGATCCCATCTCCAATGTAGGCTAAGGTCAGCGGCGAATAGGTGCGGATATCAACCGGTGGCAGATGAAACTGCTCTTTGATATATGCGTCTATGCCCTTTTCCATTTTACTCCTTCTCTGGTATCCTCTAAAATGATTCCCTGTTCTAACAACGTATCTCTGATCTCGTCTGCACGGGCAAAGTTCTTTTCTTTTCTCGCTGCCTGACGTTCTGCGATCAGTGCTTCAATATCGCTGTCTAAAATCTCTTCTTTTTTCTCAATGATGATCCCAAGCACATCACAAAGTGTCTCTAATCTCTGATAGAGTGCCTGCAGATATTCTTTGCTGTTCTGCTCACTGCTGTTGACATTGATAAACTTCACCAGCTCAAATACTGCGGAAACGGCATCTGCTGTATTTGCATCGTCCTCCATGGCAGCCTCAAATTTTTCCACATATTCTTTACTTGCAGCAAAATTCTCTTTTTCTGCATCTGTCATACTTCCTTCGGCTGCATCCGCTAAATCATGCAGTCTTTCAGCTGCTGTTAAGATTCTGTCCAATCCGTTTTTCGCTGCTGCCATCAGATCTGCACTGAAATTCAGCGGGCTTCTGTAATGTGCGCTCAGCATGAAGAAACGAAGTACCTGTAAATCGTATTTTTCTGCAACTTCACGCACGGTAAAGAAGTTGCCTAATGACTTTGACATTTTTTTATTATCAATATTTAAAAATCCGTTGTGCATCCAGTATCTTGCAAAGGTCTTGCCATTGGCTGCCTCTGACTGTGCGATCTCATTTTCATGATGTGGGAAGATCAGATCCTCACCGCCTGCATGGATGTCGATCTCATCTCCTAAATATTTTTTGCTCATCACGGAACATTCGATATGCCAGCCCGGTCTGCCGTCACACCACGGTGACTCCCAATATGGCTCTCCTTCTTTTTTCGGTTTCCAAAGTACGAAATCTAACGGATCTTCTTTGTAATCTCCGGTTACTTTGATGTCACGGTGTCCGCCCTCTAAATCGTCTATATTTTTATGGGAGAGTTTTCCATATTCCGGAAAACTTCTGGTTCTGTAATATACCGTTCCATCCTCTGCCGCATATGCATGCCCTTTGTCAATTAAGGTCTGGATCATCTCGATCATGCCGGAAATCTCTTCGGTTGCAAGCGGATGTGTCGTTGCCGGTTTGACATTTAAGGATTCCATATCCTGTTTACATTCCGCAATATAGCGTTTTGCAACTTCATCGGCACTAATTCCCTCTTCCATTGCTTTTTTGATGATCTTATCGTCTACGTCTGTAAAATTTGACACATAGTTGACATCGTAGCCTTTGTACTCCATATAACGGCGAAAGGTATCAAAAACGATCATTGGTCTTGCATTTCCGATATGAATATAGTTATAAACCGTCGGTCCGCAGACATACATGCGGACTTTTCCTTCCTCTATTGGCTGAAATTCTTCTTTTTGTTTTGATAAAGTATTGTAGATCTTCATACGTTCTCCTGTTTTTTCCTTTCTGCTTTTAAAATTTTCATTTCGTTTTCTAAATCTATGATCTTATTGCAAAGTACGGTATTGGTCTGCTGGAGACATGTAATGTCTTCCATGATCGGGTCCGGAAGATGTACCTGATCCATGTCACTGCGCGGCACTCTTTCATTGTCTCTTTTGACAATCCTGCCCGGCACACCGACAACGGTGCAGTTCGGCGGTACTTCTTCAATGACTACACTGCCTGCTCCGATCTTGGAATTTTCTCCGATCTTAAAAGAGCCAATGATCTTTGCTCCAGCACTTACCATTACATTATCTCCTAACGTCGGATGACGTTTTCCGGTCTCTTTTCCGGTTCCTCCTAACGTAACTCCCTGATAAAGCGTTACGTTATCGCCGATAATGGTAGTTTCTCCGATAATGACTCCACTTCCGTGGTCGATAAAAAATCCTTTTCCTATGACGGCTCCCGGATGGATCTCAATCCCGGTCTTTCTTGCTGCCTTTTGCGACAATCTTCTTGCCCGAAAATAATGTCCTTTTTCATAGAGCTTGTGTGCTCTTCGATAAGTCAGCATTACCTTAAAACTCGGATACAGCAGAACTTCCCACGGTGACTTGATTGAGGGGTCTCTCTCCTGTATGATCTGAAATTCTTCTTTGACATGGTGTATAAAGCCCATATTTACACTTCCCTTTTTATATATTATAAAATTATAACGTGATTTTTGGATTAATCTTATATAACAAAAATCAAAAAACTCCGTCTCATATTAGAGACGAAGTTATCCGCGGTTCCACTCTAAGTAGAGCAATCCTGCTCTCACTCAAAACACTTAACGTGTGTCATCCGTATCCAACTACCTTTTTTCCTTCGCCGGATCAGCTCCCGAATGCACTTCAAAAATCCAGTTTCCAAAACTGCTTGCAGCCGATGACAGTCTCTCTCTGCGGTCTGTAATTTCCTACTCTCTTCGTTCTTTGCCTTTATAGACTATTTTTATATCCTGTTATAGTTTATGCAAAAATGATCGTTTTGTCAATTACTTTCTATTCCGGACTCCTGCCTGCACTGCATCCTGTGCATCCACTGCATCCGGCTCCGGTATCTGCTACGGCATAGCTTCCGTCATAGATACTGTTTAAAGAGCAGATTGCCTGTGCCGCAATGCCCTCTTCCCTTCCGGTAAAACCAAGCCGTTCTTCTGTCGTTGCTTTGACATTGATCTGTTCTTTTTCTATATGCAGTGTCTTTGCAATATTCTCTTCCATTTCTTCTATATATGGACGCAGCTTTGGTTTTTGTGCTATAACGGTTGCATCAATATTCTCAATGACATATCCTTCCTGTTCGATCAGTTTTCCCACATGCTCTAACAATTTCAAGCTGGAAATCCCTTTATATTTCTCATCTGTATCAGGAAAATGTTTTCCTATGTCTCCAAGTGCTGCCGCTCCTAACAGTGCATCCATGATTGCGTGAAGCAATACATCTGCATCGGAATGTCCCAACAATCCCAACGTATGTGGTATGTTCACTCCACCCAAAATCAACTCTCGCTCCTCTACCAGTTTATGCACATCATATCCCATGCCTACTCTCATTTTACGATTCCTTCTTGTCTTCTTTCTAACTTATACTTGCTTTTTATTCCTGGACTTTCTTAAAATTCTGCGTCTTTTCTTTCAGCTCATCCGCCTGCTCCTGCAGCTGCTTTGCCCATTGTGCTAAGTCACCGGTCACCTGTGCCTGCTCTTTGGAAACTTTTAATGCCGCTCTGGTATTTTCCACACAGGATGAGGTATTCGCATCTATACTGTCAAACGATGTTCGGATCGCATTCTGGGCATTCGTAAATGCCTGCAATTCTTCAGACATATCCGTATTCATTTCGCCCAGTGTCTTAATTGCACTTTCAATTGCAGAAAATGCCTCCTGCACCTGTGTTGCGATCTCTGCATTTACACGGAAGGACTGTCCATACTCCTGTATCCGTGATACTGTTTTTTCAATCCGCTCCTGTATTTCGGTTACTAAATCGCGGATTTCCTCTGTGGCATCTTTTGTCTGCTCGGAAAGCTGTCGTATCTCATCTGCGACTACTGCAAATCCTTTTCCTGCTTCTCCGGCTCTTGCTGCTTCGATCGATGCATTGAGTGCGAGCAGATTGGTCTGTCCTGAAATTCCTGTGATCGTGGAAATAATATTGGTGATATTTTCTGATTTCTGCTCCAGGACATTAACACTTTCCTGCAGGGTGTTAATATTTTCCATATTTGCCATTGTCGCACTTCCAAGTTTTTCTACTACTTCTATGTTTTCCGTTAATTTGGCATTGGCTAATACAATAGTACTTCCCATATCGGAAAACTGCCCTTCAAAACGACTGATTTCCCGTTCAAAATTACTCAGTACTTCTTCGCTCTGATGCACATTTTCATATTGGACATTCATCGTATCGTTGATATTTTCCATTTCCTGTTTTACACGTTTTGCCCCCTGTACGATCGTGTCCGTGATATTTTGCAACTGCATGGAAGATTCTTCGATGTTCCCGGCCGCTTCTTCTGATGTAGAAAGAAGTCCGCGCAAGTTACCCAGCATTTTATTAAAGCCTTTTGCCAGTCTGCCCACCTCATCTTTGGACTCCACCTGAATACTTTCGTTCAGATCATTTGAAGTTACGGTATGCTCTAAATGCCGGATCGGATCTACGATTTTTTTCGTCATGATCGTAATGATCACGATTCCTACCACCAGTGAAATTGCCATTGCAATTACAAAGCCCTGCAACATGGAATTGACATCCTGATACAGCACTTCTTTTTCTAATGCGATCACCACATGCCAGTCACAGCTTTTTACTTTTCCAACAAAAAATCCTCTTGTGACTCCATCATAATCTTTCAGCCAGATGTTCTGCACCTTTTTTCCATCTGCTTCCAGTTTTTCGGATAATTTTTTATAAGGATTTCCTGCTAAATCATTTAACCTGACCGGTTCATCATCCACATATCCGTATTTTTCATTCGGATGTACCATCAGACCATCATTCTGATCCACCAGCATCGCATAGCTGTTTCCTTCTACTTCGCATTTGTTTACAATCTCTACAACCTGATCGATGAAAATGTCCTCTGCTAAAACTCCGACAACTTTTCCATCCCACTCCACTTTTTTTGAAAGTGTAATGACATATCTGCCGGAATCAGCATCTTTATATGGAGATTCGTAGTGCACTCCGTCCTTTTCTTTTGCCGCAAGATACCAGCCGCGCTTTGTAAAATCCACGCTGCCGTCCGCTTCATATCCGCTTCCTGCCGTCATCCGGTTATCTTCCGACGTAAAATAGATGTCATAGATGATGCCGTCTTCATTCTGGTTCTGCAAAAGTTCCTGCAGATATTGGGCAATGTTTTCCGGCTCCGCCATCTTCTGAGCCTCCATCGTCCCCGCCGTCACCTCTAAATATGTCGCATATCCATTCAGCCATGTCTCTATCTCCTGAGCATTTTTCTCGGCTGACAGTTCTGCCTTTTCCTCTTCTTTCTGGGACATTTTTGATGATGCGATGTTGTAACTGATCGCTGCCGTAATCCCCAGACAAACGATACAGATAATGCAGGTAACCACCCTCAGTTTTCTCTTTAGACTCTTCATGCTTTTCCCCTCATAGCATACTCTTTGTAACTATAAATTCTTACTTCTATTTTAATTATCTGACATCTGTTCGTCAACTGATTTTCACAATTTTTATGCTTTTAAAAAGGGTTATTTTTACTTACTAAAGAAACCTTCTTTTCTGCTGTTTTTTCTGTTATAAATTATCTCTTAAAGGTCATATTCTTGTTTGATTTTTTCTAACAGGGCCCTGCACCCCTCCACACTGTCCTCATAGGTCCGGTCAAAATTCCCGGTGTACCATGGATCTGCAATGTCTCTTGGACTATCCGAAAAATCCAACAGCCTGTACACTTTCTTTTGTGTATCTTTTCCAATAATACGCATTATATTACGGATATTCATAGAATCCATTCCGATCAGATAATCATATGCATCGTAATCTGCTTTTGTCATCTGTTCCGCTCTATGCGGAATCAACGGAATCCCGACCTGGCGAAGTTTTCCGGCTGTTCCGTAATGCGGTGGATTTCCGATCTCTTCGCGGCTTGTGGCTGCGGAATCGATTTTGAAGTGGTTTGTTAAATTCTGTTCTTTGACCATGTGGGTGAAAATGCTTTGACACATGGGGCTGCGGCAGATGTTGCCGTGGCAGATGAATAAGACTTTTATCATTGTTTTGTTTCTCCTTGTTTTGCCCCGGAATGCCCTGTTTTGCAAGGGTTTCCGGGGTTCGTGTAGTTTGCTCTGAAATTACAGATTGTGGCAACTCAGAGCAGAATTGAGCAAGTTGTTACTACCTGTTAGTAGTAAAGTTGGTAGTAAAAGGAAAAAGCTTACTACTAAGGATTTTTAGAGTCTTCCATGACATTTTTTATATTTCAGTCCACTGCCACATGGACACTTTTCATTAGGATAAATCTTTTTCTTTTTTCTTTCCTTTATAGGAAATTCAACTGGCAAAGGCACTACCCCTTTAGCAAGCAATTCTAATTCTCTTAACCTATAAAGGTATTCTGAAATAACCAAAATTGCTTGAAACATACTTAATGCTTCAATTTCAAATTCAAGCAGATATTCAGACAGTTTCTTTTCTCTCTTTTTAGGATCTGGAATATATATTATTTTTTGAGTTGATGTTTCATACTCAACATCATTATGTCCTATTGCATTCCGAAGTTTTTGATTATACTTTACATCTATCGTACGCATATAGAGTTCATTCTTGTTATATAAATGAAATCTATTAGCTTTTGTCGCAGCTATAAATTTATCCAAAGAAACAATTCCTGCATTGTTCGCAATAAAATCGTTCGCATCACCTCTATTTTTTATATTATCAATTGCCGCTGGAATAATCAAAAGATTTCCTAACGTCTCATATGCATCTAAATAAAACTGCTTTACATCTTCATACGTACTTGTTGTAGTTCCCTCCACTTCAAGATCTACACTTCCTTCATCACAAAATTGTAACGACAAAGCCGGAATCAAATAAGGATAAGCCACTATAAACTCGCCTAATAGAGTATTAATCTGTTCCTGCATCTGTTTTAACGAATATCCATCGTGTGTATTAAGATATTCTATAAGACAATTCATTTTTTCTTTATCTAATTTCAGAATATCAGATCCAATTTGTGGAAAATCCAATATGACTGGTTTTAGCGGTGACAGGAATCCATGAACTTCAATCATGCGAACTGCTCTCATTATTTCAAGTTCATTTCTACACATAATATATCCTTCTGGAAATAGTTTCTTTATCTCTTGTTTAAGATATTCTTGATTTCCATTTTTATACAATTGTAAAACACGTTTATATTGAGGCCATATACTAGCCGTTTGTTTTAGCGTATTCACACTATTTCCAAAACTCTTATAATTATCAAAATCACCACTTTTCTGCTGATATCTTATAAATGGTGTAATAAAATTTTCCTGTAAGCACCATCCATCACACATCTTAATTGTTGTGAATTCTCCTGAACACTCTACTACGTAATCTGGAATAGTTGTTGGAGCGGCATTAACTCTTTCAGCATTTTCAAATTCAAATTTAAGCCCCAAGGTATCTTGTCCAATCTTTACTTTTCCTTTTAATGATATACCACATTTTCCGCAAGTTACAGCAATAGGATGCTCATCAAGCCATCCAACCTGCAATCTAATTCTTGTTATACATCCGCAGACTTCACACCTAATAAATTCGTTATATACCAAGCTTTTCACTCCAATCTTTTATATTATTTCCCTAAAATCGCAGAAAACCACCAGTTTCATTATATATGTATAAGCAATTTTTTTCCACTCAAAAAACGCCCCAGCCTAAGCCGGAGCGTCATCTCTTTTCCATATTAAACTACCTTAAACATCTTCTGCGACAT
>OGCQ01003555.1_pt1 | contig 13847 bp, 10 predicted proteins | sample 1570161 | NCBI WGS metagenome assembly OGCQ01 (sample SAMEA4384402, study PRJEB24528) | human gut metagenome
TTTTTGTTTCATCTGACGAAAAATTTGACGACGCATCTGTCGCACAATCTTTGTGTGGTATTGCCCTGAAACATGCAAATTCTAAAAATGCGTACCGATTTTTGGTCGGTACGCATTTTTTGTAATATCTTACCACATGGTCTGGACTGCCGTTATTCGATCAGTCCGCTGTTCTTCAGCAGGATTTCAATATCCGTGCCCTTGACTTTTTTCAGAACGATCTTGAGCAGCTTCTTTTCCACAAAGGAAAGTTCTTCGTCGGTGAGTGGCTTTTTGTCAATGGCATAATAGCAGGCACGCAGCAGTTCCCGCACGTCGTACTTGCTGCCCCAGACTTCCGGCACACCGCGGTCAATGTCCAGCAGGGTGTAGACAGATTCCATACCGGTACGCATGGAATATTCCGTGGTGAAAATGGTGTCACGAGGTGTTTCTGCAAACTGCCCGATAAAGGCGAAGTTGACGGCTCCCTCCGGAACCACACGCGGACGGTCGATTTCCTTGCGGGGCTGGAAAAAGGCGTTGATATACGGCATGAAACAGGTCGTGGTGTTGCAGGCGTTTTTCGCCAGCGATGCAATTTTTTCTTCCGGTATGCCGATATGATACAGCCATTCCTGACAAACTTCTTCGCCGGTGCAGTCCCGCATTGCCTTTTTGACATAGTTTCCCTCTTTATTGGTGTTCAGGGAATACAGCCATATCAGCACCATGTTTTTGTCCTGCGAGTGGAACTGGGGCTGCCGGTTGATCGTCCACGAGAGATACCAGTTGTCGGTGCTGTCCTTTACGGTGACGATACCGCCGGTGGTGACTTTGCCGGCACGGGGATCCCGTTTGCAAACGTTGATAATATGTTGAATGATCTCTTCGTCTGCGGTGGCAACGGTGGCACTCATCCAGTTTGTCGCATCAATGTCGCTGCAAAAGACTTCCGGATTGCCGAATTCGCCGTGAACTGCTTGAGCCGCAATCGCTTTCCACAGATCCCACGATTCTCCGCAGCCGTTTTTCAGGTGGGACAGATCCGGTGCGTGGGTCTGGTCGCCGTAGCAGGAGGTGTCTGTGCAGCAGCCGTTGGTGATGAACACCAGATCGTCTTCGATCAGGTCAATGGTCTGTTCTTTGCCGTCTTTCCGGTATACGATCTGCTTGGCAACCTTTTTGCTGCCTACGGTTTCAATGATGACGTTCTTCACGTCCATGCCGTATTCGATCTGTACGCCATGGGCTTCCAGATATTTCACCAGCGGCAGGATCATGCTCTCATACTGGTTGTATTTGGTGAACCGCAGTGCACTGAAATCCGGCAGCCCGTCAATGTGGTGCACATAGCGGCACAGATACCGCTTCATCTCCAACGCACTGGACCAACGCTGAAAGGCGAACATGGTCTGCCAGTACAGCCAGAAGTTGGTGTCCCAGAATGTGTCCGGCAGAACATCTGAGATCTTCTTGTCCTCCAGATCCTTTTCCGGTGTCAGGAACAGCTTGGAAAGTGCCAGAGCCGATGCCTTGTCCAGAGCGAATTTCTTGTCGGTGTGAGCATCTTTGCCGCGGTCAACAGAAGCACGGCAGAGGGAATAGTTGGGGTCGTGCTTATTGAGCCAGTAGTACTCGTCCAGCACGGAAACGTCCGGCGTTTCGAGAGAGGGGACATCGCGGAATGTATCCCACATGACTTCAAAGTGGTTGTCCATTTCCCGTCCGCCACGCATGAAAAAGCCCTTGGTGATGTCCTTGCGTCCGTCGCAGCTGCCGCCGGCAAGTTCCAGTTTTTCGAACAGGTGGATATGTTCTCCCTTCATCTGTCCGTCCCGTACCAGATAGAATGCTGCGGTAAGACCGGCAAGACCGGTGCCGATGATATACGCGGATTTTTTGTCCACATTTTTCGGCTTTTCGGGATGTGCGAATGCTTCATAAGTTCCTGCGGAATAATACATAACAATGCCTCCTTATAAAATAAAAATAGTTATAAAAATAATTTTTTGTGGTATTGCCATTGGTATAATTCTATTATACCCGATTTTCAGGAATTCACAATCAGCAAAAAAGGCTCCGTGATAAAAAACTTATCACAGAGCCGAAAAGTGTAAAAAATTCTATCAAAAATGCGAAAATGATAAAATCAGTGTTCCCTTTATAACCGGAACCGCGAAATGGCTGCGGTGACGGAGCCTTGCAGCAGCTTTCCCAGCCGGCTGACGATCTCCTGCGGATTTTCCCGCATATCGTTCTTGATCCAGTCCAGCATCACGCCAATGAAAATATAGGCGTAGACCTTGGCGATAAACTGCTTGTCCTCGTCCCGCAAAGTCATGCCTGCGGCTTCCTCGTCGATAACGTTCAGCAGCAGTTGGTCTACCAGCGGCTGTAGGTATTTCTCCACCTGTTCCCGATGCACACAGCGGTAGACGTTCAGGATAAACGGCTTGTTTTCCTGTACTGCTTCGAAGATTTGCAAAAGTCCCTGCTGCCACGTGTCATAGGTCTTTTTTTCGTCCAGAGCCCGTCTGGCATCTTCCAGACAAGCCCATTCCACAAGGTCGTAGATGTCCTTGAAATGGTAGTAAAAGGTCATGCGGTTGATGCCGCAGTCCTCGGTAATATCGCCGATAGTGATTTTTGTCAGCGGCTTTTTCAGCAGCAGATTTTTCAGGGATTGTTCCAGAGCCCGTTTGGTTACATTTGACATCGATGTTGTCCTTTCAGTTTTGGTAACAGATCTGTTCTCCGGTCTGCATGGGATAGCGGCATAACTGGTCGCTGTCCAGATTTTCCCGATGCATGCAGACTGCGGAGATCTGGTGATTTTCATAGGTAGTATAGTAGTAGATGCCCTTGTCGGCATTGCAGCAGGAAGTGTAAATGGTGATCTCGTACTGTCCGTCTTGCACTTCGCAGCAGCCGCGTGGCTGGTCAACGGCTCCGAGAATGTGGAAAAACTGGCTGACGCTTTCCGCTTCAGAACTGCCGGAAACGGCATTCGCCCGCACGAAAGCTGCTCGTACAAAGCGGGACTGGGAGGAGAGGTCACCGGGAAGCCCCAGTGCTCCCATGCCTCTGCTGTACGTCTGCAACGGCAGCTTGTCCGAAAAGTTGTTCTGCGGCTGCTTGGGAGAGAGGTGCAGAAAGTCGTTGAGGCGGAACATCTGCTCCGGAAAAGGCGGATTGTTGGTCAGGACACCGGCGGGATTGTCATAGACCTGAATTCCCGCGGCAGTGGCTTCTACTGTAATGGCTTGGTGCTTGTCAGCGATGAGCCAGTGCAGCTGTGCCGCAGGCATCTTTTCGTGAAACGGCGTGCCCAGCAGGCAAAGCGTTTCCACTTTTTCCTTGGCTTCGGCAGTACTGGAGCACTGACTAAGAATCCACGGGATCAATTCATACTGTGCCACATTGTCCGAATGATCCGCAGGTCGGGAGGCGTAGCAGGCGTTGCCCACAAAGTTCAGCCCAGCCATGCAAAGCCCCTTTTCGTTGACGGCATCATAAAAAAGCGGGTAGCCCTGGGCAACGTGTGCAGTGCCGATCATGGCGTAGTGCTGTGCAGATACGCCCATGTGCAGAAATGACAGCTGGAACTGCCGCGGCACAATGACGATTTCTTCCCCGTAGGAACTTTCGTAGTCCAGCGTTCTGCCAAAATAAAAATCATTTGTCTGATAAGTTGCAGCGGTACACATTGGAAATTCCTCCTGTGCAATAAGTTTCGTAAAATTTGATATTTATATTATAACACAAAATTCGGAAAGATGTAAATGATAATATTGACATATGCGGAATTTCATGTTATAATATATCTATATTTTTGTAAAGGAGAATGTATGTGCCAAATTATGTTGTTTTACAGGTCGTTCTGAAGGAGAAGCTGATCGGAACCGGTTCCGGAAATCTGTCTGAACTGGAAAAGGTCATCAACGCACAGGCTGCCAAGGGATACCGTATGCACACGATCACCACTTCTTCTTCCGGAAGCAAGGGATTTCTGGGCGGTGACCGCATTCAGGCAACCATGGTGTTTGAAAGCCTGAACAGAGCATGAAACGGGTTCTGGTAAAGTCTGTATATGATGCCTTTGAATATGTTATGCAGCATTTCTACTGTTTCGGACAGGCGGATATGGCGGAACGAAAGGATACGTATGCAGTCATTTCGATTCAGGATACGCACACGCAGGGATTCGGATTTCAGTTTTGCGAGAACCAGTTCTGCAAGGGTGTTCTGACGCTGTACTTTGATGACATTATCCGAGAGGTGGACGGGGCAGTTTTGTTTACCGATGAAATGGCAGATCAGATCATTGCATTTGTTCTGGCACATCGGTCTGTGGAAACACTGCTGGTGCACTGCTACGGCGGACAATCCCGTTCCAGAGCCGTGGGAGCTTTTGCTGTGGAAATGCTGGGCGGCAATTCCGAAAGGTATTTTGAAACCGGTTCTCCCAATCAGTATGTCTACGATGTGCTGGAAACGGCGTGGATCAGACGGCAGCTGGGGGCGTTTTGAAACGAATTTTCATGAGAATGCTGGAAACTTCTTGAAAATGTAAAAAAATAGTGGTATACTATATAGGTGACACAGTACAGAAATGAGGAGGATTCTGATCCATGAATATTGCAGTTGCAGGAACCGGCTATGTGGGATTATCCATTGCTACACTGCTTGCCCAGCACAACAAAGTTACGGCGGTAGACATCATACCGGAAAAGGTCGAACTGATCCGCCAGAAAAAGTCCCCGATTCAGGACGATTACATTGAGAAATATCTTGCAGAAAAGGAACTGGATCTGACGGCAACGCTGGACGCAGAAGCGGCATATCGAGATGCAGATTTTGTGGTCATTGCTGCCCCGACCAACTATGACAGCAAGAAAAATTTTTTTGACACCAGTGCTGTAGAAGCGGTCATTGCCCTTGTTATGCAGTATAATCCGAATGCCATTATGGTCATCAAGTCCACCATTCCGGTAGGTTATACCAGGAGCATTCGGGAAAAGACCGGCAGCAGGAACATCATCTTCAGTCCGGAATTTCTGCGGGAGTCCAAGGCGTTGTATGACAACCTCTATCCGTCCAGAATCATCGTGGGAACGGACATGGACGATGCAAGACTGGTAGAAGCGGCTCACACCTTTGCCGGACTGCTTCAGCAGGGGGCAATCAAGGAGAACATTGACACCCTGTTCATGGGATTCACCGAAGCAGAAGCAGTCAAGCTGTTTGCCAACACTTATCTTGCCCTCCGCGTGTCCTATTTTAACGAACTGGACACCTATGCGGAACTGAAGGGACTGGACACGCAGCAGATCATTGACGGCGTATGCTTGGATCCGCGGATCGGAACGCATTATAACAACCCCAGCTTCGGCTACGGCGGCTACTGCCTGCCCAAGGATACCAAACAGCTGCTCGCCAACTATGCCGATGTGCCGCAGAATATGATGTCGGCAATCGTAGAATCCAACCGGACACGAAAAGATTTTATTGCTGACCGCGTGCTGGAAAAGGCAGGGTACTATGATTACAGCCAGAACAACGACTGGAATGCCGGCACGGAAAAGCAGGTTACCATTGGCGTGTACCGTCTGACTATGAAATCCAACAGTGACAATTTCCGGCAGTCCTCGATTCAGGGCGTGATGAAGCGTGTCAAGGCAAAGGGTGCTACAGTCATTATCTACGAGCCGACATTGCAGGACGGAGCAACGTTCTTCGGCAGCGTTGTGGTCAACGACCTGGAAAAATTCAAGGCGGCGGCAGATGCGATCATTGCCAACCGGTATGATGTCTGTCTGGACGATGTGGAGAACAAAGTCTATACCAGAGATATTTTCCGCAGAGATTAAGGAAACGCTGCATAAAGCCGTTAGGCGGGCTTTATGCAGTGTTTCCTTAACGACGAACGGGGAAAAATCACCCCAAAAGACACATGTCAGGCTTCGTGTCAACACACCCGAAAACAAAATCAAGAAACAGAATGGCTTGGATTCTCCGGAATTTGAGCCATTTCGATTTTTTTCCAAAAAATTTGAAAAAAGGCTTGACAAGTCGATCAGGAAGTGATATAATAAAAGCAATCTCAAATTCGAGGAAGGAATGCGAGAGAAGGAATATTTATTTAAAAGTAGAATGACGTGATGGAACCCTAGTGCAATTAGGGGGTTGTTATGTCTGCTTTTAAATAAATATTCCTTTTTTTATTCCTTCCTGCATCTTGACAATTGCATATCACGCCTCAAACACCCAAAGATTTGATGCAGCAGATAGTATGCATTGCGGTCACCAGACTTGCGTACCTGCTGCCGAAATTGTGCACAGCACAAGAGAAAATCCCGCTGGAAACCTTGGAAAACGCTGCATCAAGCCCGCCTGACGGTTTTGTTGATCTGTGTTTCCCTTGTCAGAACGATGCTTACAGCAATATTTTATAAATGTTGTTTATTTTATTTTTGTTTTTGCGTCATTTTTATGATGCAGCCGTATGGCGTTTTTTTGCGATTCTCTTTATAATTAAATAGATGGGTTCTCCGTCAAAACAGCATCGTGGAACATTAAGGCAGCCCCACACGAAGCCATGAAACCGGTTTCGTATGGGGTTTCTTCAACAATTGTACAGTACATAAAAAGAAAGGACGTGTTTTTCATGCTGAATGCATTATCAGAAGAACTGAACTGGACAAACACCGAAAACGGAGCACTGGCGTATCACGATACCGGCGATGCGTGCCTGAACCTGTTTTCCACAGCCGGTGCGTTGCGGGGAGCTTCTGCAAAACGCCTGAAAGACATGTTCTTGGCGGCATATGCAGAGAATCCGGTATATGCGATGCGGATCCTGTTTTACCAGCGGGATACCCGCGGCGGATTGGGTGAACGGAGCGTATTCCGGCATCTGCTGCAATATGCGGCAACGATCTATCCCGAAAGTGTCCGGAAAAATTTGCAGTGGATTCCGGAGTACGGGCGGTTTGACGATTGTATGGTACTGCTGAACACGCCCTGTGAGCCGGAACTGATACAGCTGATTCAGAAGCAGCTACAGCAAGACCGGCAGGACATGCTGGAAGAAAAGCCGATCTCTCTGCTGGCGAAGTGGCTGCCCTCTGTGCACACCTCCAATCAGAACGTGTGCCGGCAGGCAAAGCTGCTCTGTAAGCGGCTGCATCTTTCGGAAAAGGCTTACCGGAAAATGCTCTCCCAGCTTCGCACCTATGCAGACGTGCTGGAAAAGCGGCTTTGCCGGAAGGATTACACCTTTGATTATGCCAAACTACCCTCCAGAGCCTTGTACAAGTATCAGAAAGCATTCTGCAAGCATGACAGACAGCGGTACTCCGAATTTCTGGAACGGGCAGAGCAGGAAAAGGGACTGCTGAAAGCAGGTCAGCTTTTCCCCTATGAGATCATTCGGGACTGCATCGAATTGGAGGAAAACGCAATGTTTTATGATGACATTGCACAAAAACAGCGGATACTGGACGTGACATGGAAGTCCCTGCCGGATTATATGCCGGAACAAAATGCCATTGCCGTGGTAGACGGTTCCGGTTCCATGTACTGGAACTATTCCGGCGATGTGATGCCGATTCATGTTGCCGTTTCGCTGGGCATTTACTGTGCCGAACGAAATGAGGGATACTTCCACAACCACTTTATCACCTTTTCCGACAACCCCCGCTTGATTGCTCTGAAAGGGGAGGATATTTTTCAAAAGGTGGAGCACTGTATGTCCTATAATGAAGTCAGCAATACCGATCTGGAAAAAGTATTTCGTCTGATACTTCAGAGTGCAGTTCAGCACCACGTGCCGCCGGAGGAACTGCCGAAAGTGATCTACGTGATCTCGGACATGGAATTCGATGAGCAGTCCGGCAACGGCGTGACAATATTCCAGCAGATGAAGCAGGAATATCAGGCGGCAGGGTATCAGCTGCCTGCGGTGGTCTACTGGAACGTGTGCAGCAGAAACCGGCAGTTTCCGGTGAAGAAAGACGATACCGGTGCAGTGCTGGTGTCCGGCTGTAGTCCTTTCACATTTCAGAGTGCTGTCTGCATGACAACACCGGAAAAGTACATGCAGCAGGTGCTGGAAGGGGAACGGTATTGTCGGATTTCGGCGTGAGAGCATCTGTTCAGGAGAGGGTAACACGATAATGATATGCGAATTTTGTGAGGTGATTTTTCTCCGTTTTAAGGGAACACCGCACAACCCTCTCCCGCCTCTCACCTTTGCACAAATTTCCCAAATAAATCTTCCGCAGAAATTTTGAAAAACCTCTTGACAACCGTCAAGAGGTGTGGTATACTAAAGGCAATCCGTTGCATGAGGAATACAACAGTTGAAACAGCTGCCAAAAAGATGAAATCAGCATCTAGGGAAACACTGCAAGCAGATGGCGTGCAAAGTCGCCAGACGCTCTTTGTGCGGTATTGCCCTAGATTTGTGCAGGACTGCTTCAAAAAACTCCGCCGGCAGAACGCACTGCTGCGGAGCATGGACTGGGAGGAAGGAATATGGGAAAATCCAAGAAAATCATAATCGGCACAGTTGCCGGTGTTACAGCTGCGGCGGTATGCGTCAGCGGCGTGCTGGTGTGGCGGCACTACAGCAGGGGCAGTGATGTGGACGGTGTGGCATACGTGATGCCGATAAAAGATGTGAATTCTGCGGCAACAACGATTTCCGACTTGCAGTTTTCCGGCGTGGTAGAACCGCAGGAAACCAAGGAAGTCAAGCTGGACACCTCCAAGAAAGTTTCCAGCATTGTCGTGCAGGAGGGCGACCATGTCAACGCCGGTGACCCGCTGTTCACCTATGATGTGGAATCCATGCAGCTGGAATTGCAGCAGGGCAACGTGGAGATCGAACGCATGCAGAATGAGATCGAGTCCAACAAGCAGCAGATCAGCCAGCTGGAAACGGAAAAGAAAAGTGCCAGTGCAGACGATAAGCTGACTTATACCACGCAGATCCAGTCCCTGCAAACCGATATTGCCAAGTCGGAATACGACATCAAGACCAAGAAGATCGAACTGGAAAAATTACAGAATACCATTAACAATGCCACAGTGACTGCGGAGATCGCCGGAACGGTGCAGTCCCTGAAAACGACCGAACAGCTTCAGTCGGACGGCACAGATGTGCTGATGAAGATCATGTCCGACGGAGAATTCCGTGTGAAGTGCACGATCAGCGAGCAGAATGTACAGTCGATTTATAAAGATGAAGCCATGGTGCTGCACTCCCGCGTAGACGATTCCAGCTGGACGGGCACTATTTCGGAGATCTCTACCGAAGCCGACAACAGCCAGAACAACAACATGTACTACAGCGGCAGCGATGAGATGACCACCGCTTCCAAGTATCCTTTTTATGTGACGCTGGATTCCAGTGACGGGCTGATGCTGGGGCAGCATCTGCTGGTTTCGGCAGATACCGGAGCCGATGAAAGCATTGAAAAAACCGGCATCTGGCTGTACTCCGATTACGTGCAGACTGATGAAAACGGCAAGACCTATGTCTGGGCTGCCGATAAGAAAGACCGTCTGGAAAAGCGGGAAGTAGAAGTAGGACAGACAGACGACACCATGGGCGACTGCGAGATCAAAAGCGGTCTGTCGGAGGACGATATGATCGCATTTCCGTCGGATTCCTATCAGGAGGGTATGAAAACCACGACCAACCCTGACGAAGCCACACCGGAAGATGACGGCACAGATGATACCGTGGACGACAACAGCAATGAGGATATTTCCTACGACGAAAACGGAAACCCTGTGGACGAAGGCGTGATCGGCGGAGCAGATGATGAAGCCGGCATGGCAGGCGACGGTGCAGACGGCGACACCGCAGACAGCGTGATCTCCGGAGCAGGAGAAGATGTCGGCGACGGTGTTGACGAGATGCCGGCAGACGAAGCCGGAGCAGATACAGCGGAAGGCGGTGCGGCAGATGGTACTTGATTTGCGGGACATCTGTAAATCCTATATGCAGGGAAAAGAACCTGTCCCCGTTCTGCACCACATTCAGCTACAGGTGGAAGAAGGGGAATATCTGGCGATCATGGGACCGTCCGGTTCGGGAAAATCCACGCTGATGAACATTATCGGGCTGCTGGACAAGCAGACCAGCGGGGACTATTTCTTCGACGGACAGGACATGGCACAGTGCAGCGACAACCAGCTTTCCACGATACGGAACCAGAAGATCGGCTTCGTGTTCCAGAACTTCAACCTGCTGCCCCGCCAGTCTGTGCTGGAAAACGTGGCACTGCCGCTGTTGTATGCCGGCGTGCGGAAAAAGGAACGGCTGGAACGGGCAAAGGAAATGCTGGCACGTGTGGGGCTGGAAGAACGGATACAGTTCAAGCCGACTCAGCTTTCCGGCGGACAGAAACAGCGTGTGGCAATTGCACGGGCAATGGTGAGCCAGCCCCGTCTGCTGCTGGCAGATGAGCCGACCGGTGCACTGGACACCCGTTCCGGCGAACAGGTCATGGAATTGTTTGCCCAGCTGCACAGCGAGGGCGTGACGATCGTCATGATTACCCATGAACCGGAGATCGCCCGGCATGCCCAGCGGATCGTGACCATTCGGGACGGCATGCTGGAGCAGGGCGGCTTCGGAGAACGCCGGACAGAACAGGAGGGCGATGCTTCATGACAAAAGGAAAAAAGATCGTTGCAGTGGCGGTTTGCCTGGCAGTCGTTGCCGGCGGCACTGTCGGCGGTACGGTGATTTACCGGACACAGCAGACGAAAAAGAACCGCGTAGATGTGTTGCCAGTGGCAAATCTGACCCAGTACTGGTGGGGAGATGATCTCTCTATGGACGGGCAGGTGGTTTCCGGTGATGTGCAGAATGTCACGCCCTCCGACGACCAGATGATCGCAAAGGTGCTGGTAAAAGAGGGCGACCATGTGACCAAGGGTACACCGCTGCTGGACTATGATATGACAGCAGTAGGGCTGGAAGTTGCCCAGAAACAGACGGCACTGGCGGTGGCACAGGAAAATGTGCGGCAGGCTCAGAAAGAGCTGGAACGTCTGAAAAAGCTGCGTCCATCAGAAGAAGCACCGGTGGTGCCGGACGATCCGGATTACCCCGATGAGCCGGACGAACCAGACGAACCGGACACGCCGGATACACCGGATTCTCCCAAGGATACACTTTCAGCAGTGATCGCTCTGACACAGGCGGCAGCCGGTACCGGCACGCCGGACGATCCCTATCAGTTTGCCTGCACCGGTCAGACTGTTGTGACACAGGCAGCTCTGGAGCAGCTGAAAACGGCAAAGCAGTGTGCCGTTTTCGTGGTGTATGACCAGAGCGGCAGCGTGCTCTACGGCTGGCTGGTACGCGGCGATCAGCTGGCCACTACCGGTGACTGGACACTGGGACAGAACATCAAGGTGACCGAGGACGGCGGTATGCAGATCTCCGGCGGCGGAACGTGGTACGGCACGTTGCAGGTGGGCGGTACGTTCTCCTATGACCCTGCCAATAACACCCCCGCGGAAACAGAACCGGCTTCTTCCGGCACTACCGGCGGCAGTACTGGTACTGTACCGGAGAGCAGCACAGCATCTCCGGATACCCAGCCGGACACCCAGCCGGCAGATACAGACACCAGTGCAGATCCGACTGCGGCAGTGCAGCCTATGGCGGCGGCAATGCCAATGGCGGCAGTCACTCCAATGGCATCTTCCGGTACGGACAATGACAACTATGTCTATACCCGTGCCCAGCTGAAACAGAAGGTGGCAGAGCAGCAGATCGCCATTCAGTCGGCACAGATCGACCAGAAGAAGGCACAGATCGAATATGATGCTGCGGCAGAAAAGCAGGAAAAGGGACAGGAACTGGCGAAGATCGACGGCGTTGTCACCAAGGTGGCGGCTTCAGTGGAATCGCTGGAGAAAAACGAACCGTATCTGGTGGTACAGGGCAGCGGCGGCGTTATGGTGCAGGGCACTGTCAGCGAAATGAATCTGGACAAGCTGACTGTCGGTGCAACGGTGACTGTCAACTCGTGGGATACCGGTGAAATGCTCACCGCCGAGGTGACGGAGATCGACAAGACACCGACCTCCTACACCAATCAGAACGGCAGTGGAAACCCGAACAACAGTGCTTATCCGTTTAAGGCAGCAGTGACTGATTCCACCAGCCTGTCAGTGGGCAGCTATGTCAGCCTGAGCTTTTCCGGTGCGGCGGACGATGTCGGAGATACGTTCTATCTGCCGGTCAGCTATGTGCGGCAGGAAAACGGACAGTACTATGTGCTGCGGGAATCCAAGGACAAGAAGCTGGAACGGCAGAATGTCCAGACCGGCAAGATCATCAACGGCGGCTATGCCATTGAGATTCTCTCCGGTGTCAGTCAGGAAGATTATATCTGTTTCCCCTATGGCAAGTATGCCGTAGAGGGAGCGTTGGTCAACGAAACCAACGGCTCATCAGAATACTAAGGGGGACATATTATGCTGGAAAATATTCGGTTATCGTTACAGGGCATTTTGTCCCATAAGGTGCGTTCCATTCTCACTATGCTGGGCATTATCATCGGTATTGCGGCGATCATTGCCATTGTGTCTACCATTAAGGGCACCAATGAGCAGATCAAAAACAATCTGATCGGTTCCGGCAACAACACTGTTAATGTGCAGCTGTATCAGGGGGAAAGTCCCTATGATTTCAGCTATCAGGCGGCACCGGACGGGGTACAGGTGGTTTCCGCGGAAGTGCGGGACCAGATCACCAGCCTGAAAAATGTGGAATCTGCTTCGTTTTACCGTACACGTTCCTACTGCGACAATGTGTATTATCAGAACACCCAGTTCAGTGGCTCCATGTATGGCATTGATGCTGCCTATTTCGATACGGCAGGCTATGAAGTACAGCAGGGCAGGGGATTCCTGAGCAAGGAATATACCAATAACGCCAAGGCAGTGATTCTGGACAGCACCGCAGTCAAGAGCCTGTACTCCTCCGAGAGCCCGATCGGTTCCGTCATCGACATCAACGGGGAACCCTTTACGGTCGTTGGCGTCGTGACAGAGGTCAGCAGCTTTGAGCCGGTCATCAATTCCGAGGAGGACTACTGGACGTATATGGGCACTTCCGGCGGCAAGATGTTTATCCCCGGTCAGTCGTGGCCGATCGCGTATCGGTATGATGAACCGGAAAACTGTCTGGCAAAGGCAGTGGATACTGACAGCATGCCGGCAGTGGGAAAAAAGGTGGCGGAACTGATGAACGCCACGATTCGCACCAATAGCGTCGGAAAAGAAGGGGACAGCAATCAGATCAAATATGACAGTCAGGACTTGCTGAAACAGGCGAAGTCCCTGCAAAAACTGAGTTCCTCCACCAACACCATGCTGATCTGGATCGCCAGCATTTCTCTGCTGGTGGGCGGTATCGGTGTTATGAACATCATGCTGGTATCGGTAACAGAACGTACCCGCGAGATCGGACTGAAAAAGGCAATCGGTGCGAAAAAGGGCAGCATTCTGGCACAGTTCCTGACAGAAGCTTCTGTGCTGACCAGCATCGGCGGAATCATTGGTGTGGGAATCGGCATCGCTCTGGCACAGCTGATCTCCAAGATTGCCTCGGTGCCGGTGGCGATCAGTTCGCTGTCCATTGTGGTTTCCGTGGTATTCTCTATGGTGGTGGGCATTGTCTTTGGACTGATCCCGTCTATCAAGGCTTCGAATCTGAATCCGATCGATGCCCTGCGGTATGAGTAATGCTTTTCAACTTGAATAAAGGCAATACCGTACAAAGAGCGTCTGGCGACTTTGTACGCCATCTGCTTGCAAATTTCCCGTCATAT
>OGCQ01003556.1_pt1 | contig 13847 bp, 9 predicted proteins | sample 1570161 | NCBI WGS metagenome assembly OGCQ01 (sample SAMEA4384402, study PRJEB24528) | human gut metagenome
TTTTCAAGATGCGTCATCTTGCGGAGCTGCCTTGCATCAAAGCCGTCATATTCTTTCAAGTATCTGTGGGTTTCTGCCTCTTCCCTGTAAAATGCAGTCATCTCTTCTTTCGTGACCTGGTTCTCCCCTGCAAATGCCGGACGGTTTTTTACATTTTCCCGCAAATACAGATCCAGCGTCAGCCACTCTCTGTAGCTGTCTGCACGATCAGGAATCTGCGTCCTGATAAACTGCCACAGATTTTCATACCGTGCCAGCCGGGAATGGTTGATCCCGAACAGTCCATTTTTTTCATAATATTCTCCCAGCTCCACATACAGATCAAACGGAGACGGGAACTCCTTCACAAGATGCTCCATCGTATTCGCAAACTGCCCGCTGTTATAGTGTACTTCCACCATCTCTTCTACTTTTTTCAGACGGATCACATCCCCATATGGGAGCCAGTTGGTAGACAGTACTTCATAAGGCGGACGATCCTGCCACACCAGTCCATACGCTTCTGCATTATCATACATAAAAGAACCGTGAAGTACTTTCAGGAATCCAAGCTGCAACTGATCCGGATGCATTGCATAGACCTCATTAAATGAATGTCCGAAACTCTCATAATTCTCATAAGGAAGTCCTGCAATCAGATCCAGATGCTGATGCACATTTCCTTTTTCTCTGATCCGCTCTACTTTCGCACGTACCTTTTTCAGATCCATTGTTCTGTGAATCTCCCGGATCGTCTTCGGGTTGGCAGACTGGATTCCGATCTCCAGCTGGATCAGTCCCGGACGCATCCTGCGGATCAGTTCGATTTCCTCCTCATTCAGAAGATCTGCTGCCACCTCAAAATGAAAATTTGTAATGCCTTTATCATGCTCCGTTATATACTTCCAGATCGCCATGGCATGGTCATGCTTACAGTTAAATGTCCTGTCCACAAATTTCACCTGCGGCACTTCATGATCGATAAAAAACTGCAATTCTTTTTTTACCAGTTCTATCTTTCTGAACCTGAGACATTTATCTATGGAAGAAAGACAGTAACTGCAGGAAAATGGACATCCTCTGCTGGACTCATAGTAAATGATCCTGTTCTGAAAATCTTCGATATGTTCATATACAAAGGGTACGGTACTCAGATCCAGGATCGGACGGTTCTCAGTTTCAATTATTTCCCCATTCTCATCCCGGAACATCAGACCCTCAATATCTCTGAGCTGCTTTCTTTCCTTTAATTTCCCATAATATGCAACCAGTTCTGTAAAAGACTCTTCGCCCTCGCCTTTCATGATCCCCTGCACCATCGGATAGTTTTCCAGCACCTCCCTGGCATTGTAGGAGACTTCCGGACCTCCCAGCCAGATGGCAGTCTTCGGAAGGATCTTTGCGGTCTCCCGGAGGATCTGTCCCACCTCCGTTATATTCCACAGATAACAGGACAGGCAGAGTACATCCGGGTTTCTCCGGTAAAGATCCGTCAGGATCTCATCAAACGGCTGATTGATCGTATATTCCGCAATGGCAATCTCACTTTCAGGATACCTTTCTTTTGCATAAGCTCTCAGACAGTATACCGCTAAATTGGAATGAATATATTTTGCATTGACTGCAGCAAGTAAAACTTTCACTCTCTTCCTCCCATTTGTAGATACCAGGGTCAAAAGGTCTGACACCACGTGTGCTCGCACACTAGTGGTAGAATGACCTTGTGACCCGCCCCAATATGAGCATAAAAGTGGGGCGTAAGCACCACGATATGCGAATGTTGGGTAGGATTGTGGGAGCACGTAGTGCGTAACAATCCGTAGGTATCATAGTCGGGGGCTTTTGACCCCGACATCATTTTCTGTAAATATCATAAAATGCTTCATAGTCCTGACTTCCGATCTTTTTGGATGGTGTCAGGATCATTTTTCCTGTCACGGTGATCTCCGTTCCCTCCGTCAGCACTGCATTTTTATAGATTGCATTTTCACTTCCTGCTTCTACCATGATCGAATAACTCTGATAATTCAGGCTGTCGTATTCTTCATCATACAATTCTCCGAGATAGATCTCATACTCCATCACAGCCCAGTCTTTTGTTCCCGAGACATCATACACCCCTGCCGGAATCTCTTTTCCGACAGTATACTTCTTTTCCGGCTGGAGAGTATACGTCACACTCAACGGATTATCTTCTGACTGCATTTGTCCGGTCTGACCATTCTCCGTATGGAAGGCGAGTACCACATCTTCTCCGATCATGACATGGGCCCCCTCATACAATCTTACATCTTCCATTTCAGTAATATCTTCATCCTCATCAGATGCATTTTCAGAGAAATATCCATACAGATAAATGGAATTGTCCGGATCATCGGTCTGAAACGAACCGTATCCTGACTGAAGTGTTACTTCATAAGTTCCTTCCGGAATATCTGTTCCCACAACATATTCACCATATCCAAGCTCTGTATCGTAAACCTCTCCACTGTCGGATAACTCTCTCGTTACAAACTCATACGGATCATTCTCGTCCACACTTGTATCGATTTCTGAACCACTCCACCAGTTATCATCACCAGAGTTATTGATCTGATCAATCTTATTTTTTATCTCTGTCGTCACAAAACTGATCGCCGGTCCGCCAATACTGATCAGAATCATCAGCAATACAATGATTGTTGAAATCCATCCCTTTTTCTGCTTTCCGGACTTTTTCTTTTTCCTGCCCGTCTGCGTCCAGTTCTGTCCGCTCTGCCAGGAACTCTGTCCCTGCTGATTTTGTCCATTCTGCCAGGAACTCTGTCCCTGCTGGTTTCGTCCGCTCTGCCAGGAAGCCTGCCCCTGGCGGTTCAGCCCACCGGACGGCTTTCCGTTATGGGATTCACATAAATGCTTTGCCTCAATCCCTTTTCCGTCAAAGCTGCTTTCATTCAGGCGGTAATTTTTCCGCTCAATTTTTGTATTATCAAGACCGCAAAGTGTACATCTTCCATTTACAAGTTTTCCACCACAAAGATAACATCTTCTCTTTTTCATCTGAACTCCTCCGCTTTTCTGTCCACAACGGTCTCTTGCTTTCCATCACATTCCTTATAACTATCGGTCTGCTATGCTCTCTGTCACCATCTATGTGTCGCTGTCGGTCTGCCACACTCTCTGCTACTATGGCTCCAGTCTGCTCAAATCTCTCGGGAACAAGGTTGTCTCACGCACATTATCTTCGTTCATCATCTTCATTGTCAGACGTTCCATACCGATTCCAAGTCCACCATGTGGCGGCATTCCATGCTTAAATGCACTTAAATACTGCTCCATTCCCTCGTCCGTCATGCCACGCTTTTCCATTTTCGCAAGCAGCTCATGATAATCATGAATACGCTGTCCGCCCGTTGTGATCTCCATTCCTCTGAAAAGCAGGTCAAAGCTGAGCGTATAAGTCGGATCTGCCGGATCATCCATTGCATAGAACGGACGCTTCTTTGACGGATAATGCGTTACAAATACGAAATCCGCATCCCATTCTTCTTTTGCATATCTGCTGATCAGCATTTCCTCTTCCGGTTCGAGATCAAATGGATTCTTAATCTTTCGATCATACTTTTCTGCCACAAGTTTCTTGATCTCATCAAATCGTACAGCCGGGATCTCTTTCGTCTTCGGTACTTGAATATTCAGGATCTTCAGCTCTCTTGCATACTCTTTTTCAAGCAGGGTCATCGTATACTGAAGAAATCCGGTCTCCATTGCCATGATATCTTCAAATCCGTCGATATATCCCATTTCAAAATCCAGGCTGGTGTATTCGTTGAGGTGTCTCTTGGTATTATGCTTTTCTGCACGGAATACCGGAGCAGTTTCAAATACACGGTCAAAAACTCCCACCATCATCTGCTTATAAAACTGAGGGCTTTGCTGGAGGATCGCCGGTCTGTGGAAATATTCCAGCCGGAAGAGGTTTGCTCCTCCCTCCGCACTTTTCGCACCGATCTTCGGAGTATGGATCTCTGTAAATCCTTCCTGATAAAGGAAATCCCTGAACCCTCTTACGATTCCTTCCTGAATCCTGAATTTTGCACGCTCTCTGATATTTCTCAGAGAAATTGGTCTGTAATTTAATTTTGCTTCCAGAGATGTATTCAATTTCCATTTTGAAATCGGAAGCGGCATTGGCTCTGCCGGTTCACTTAAAATCTTCAGTTCTCCTAAACGGATCTCCATCCCGTTCGGAGCCTTTTCTGACTGTTCCAGCATCCCTGATACTTCTACTGTATCTGCTTCTTTCACATCTTTCAAGCTAAATTTTGAAACTCCTTCTTCATAAACACACTGCACAAGGCCTTCTCTTTTTCTCAGAATGATGAAAGCAACGGTTCCCATATCTCTGATCGTATGGATCGCACCATTCACTCTGACTTCAGTTCCGATCCTGCCTGCTTCAAGCAGTTCACTTAATTCCAGCGTCTCTTTCTTTTTTACTCCTGTTACAAACTCCATTTTACTTCTCCTTTCAGATTCCAGCATCCCGGTGAAGCTTTTTCTGAATAGAAAAAGTCCCGGGATACAACAGTATCCCGGGACGGAAATTATCAATATAATATCCGCGGTACCACCCGCATTGAATCCTCCGTCTGCTCTTTCGTCAGTTCTTTCGAATTCCCCTCTTTGCAGATAACGCCTGCTAAACGTGCTGTCCTACTGATCTTTCAGACAGCCGGCTCCCAAGTGTTCCCTTGATCTGCTCCGCTGTCCGGCACTCTCAGTCGGTGATGCCTGCTTCCTGTCAGTTTCTGAAGATCAGAGTCTTGCTCCACGCCTTTATCTATTTTAACACGTCAGCTTGTTAAAACTTGGTTTAAATATTAGCACACTGCTTTTTTAATTGCAAGTTCTTTTTTTAATTTTTAATCTTCACTTTTCTGCTCTATTTTAATTCTTCGCTGACTGTCTCCAATGCTTTATCCAACTGGTTATCCTTCTTTGGATCAGCTTCGTCATACTGATATTCTACTTCTATATCGGGTTCAACACCCTTTTTGTTTATACTCCTTCCACTTGGAGTATAATATTCTGCGATCGTCACTTTAAAGCATGTTCCGTCTCCCAGATCCAGTAACTGCTGCACAACTCCCTTTCCGTATGTCGTCACCCCGACGATCTTTCCTGTGCCATAATCCTGAATTGCACCGCTGAAGATCTCAGATGCACTTGCACTGTACTGGTTTACAAGAACTGCCAGCGGCTTTTTGAATTCATTCGTACCATCGCACGTGATCTCATCCGTCTTACCATTTTTATCTTTTGTGGAAACAATCGTTCCTTCCGGCAGAAGAAGCTTCAGCATGTTGCAGACAACATCCAGATTCCCTCCCGGATTATTTCTCAGATCGATCACCAGCCCTGCCATTCCCTGATCTTCCAGATCATCCAGTGCTGCTTTAAACTGATCGTATGTCACCAGATCAAATTCTGACACACGGATATAACCGATCCCGCCATCTTTCATCTCATACTCAACCGTCTGTGCTTCGATTGTATCTCTTGTGGCAGTCAGTGTCTCTTCCTTCCCGTCTCTCAGGACATATAATGTTACTTCCGTACCTTTTTCCCCTTTGATCCAAGATACGATCGTATCCAGTTCTTCATCGCCGACTTCATGGTCATCTACTTTCTCCAGGATATCCCCCGCCTTCAGACCCGCCTTTTCTGCTGGAGAATCCTGATAAACATTTACGATCGTCACTGCCTTTGTATCTGCATCTTTGGTCAGCGTTGCTCCGACACCGGAAAATGTTCCGCTGGTAGATTCCATCAGAGCCTTCGTCTCATCCTTATTGTAATAAACTGTATACGGATCTCCCAGTGCTGCTGCATAACCTGAATAGATTCCCTCTACCAGTGCATCCTGATCCACTTCATCCTGATACAGATAATATTTGTCGATCAGTTGATTCAGTTGATCCAGCTTCTTTGACACATCTCCCTCTGTTACATTTTCTGATGTATAAGAACCGCTGCTGTTCCGGTTCACGATATACCATCCTCCAAATCCAAGGATCGAGATCACCGCCATGATCACAATTCCGGTCAGCAGTCCTGCCGCAAAACCACTTTTCTTTCTGCCTGTATTTTCTTCCATTCCTGACTCCTTTCATCCTTTTATATTCTAAGCACAAAGAGGACAAAGCAGACATTTATCCGCTCTGTCCTCCCTCAGTTCTTCCTTTGATGACGTATCTGTCATCTTCTGCTTCTGGTCAGCATACTACAAATATGTATTTGGATTTACTGCTGTTCCATTTAATTCTACCTGGAAATGCAGATGTGCACCACTCGAATATCCCGTTGATCCAACATATCCGATCTGCTGTCCTTTTGCAACTTTCTGCCCTGCTGCCACGCAGATTGCACTATGATGCATATATTTCGTTACGAGACCATTTCCATGATTGATCACGACCCAGTTCCCGGCACTGTTGCTCCATCCCGCGATCACCACAGTTCCTGCTGCTGCCGCATAAGTCGGTGTTCCTGCCGGAGCTGCATAATCATTTCCCTTGTGAGGTCTTGGATCAAATGCCCTGACTTCACCGAAATAGCTGGACTGATAGGTCATACCCGGACACGGATGCGTAAAATATCCATTTCCACTGACCACATTCCCACTGGCCGACGGCTTAAAAGAACTTCCTCCACTATTCAACTTTGCCTGCTCCTCCTGCAGCCGTCTTGCCTGCTCTGCTTTCTCCTTCAGTTCTTTGAGCGTATCAGCATTCTGCTGGATCTGCGTCTGGATACTTGCGATCTGTGCCTCTTTACTGCTGATCATCTCCTGAGCCTGCGTCTGCTGCTCTACGAGCTGACTTTGCAGCGTATTCAGATTTTTATATTCTTCCTGAAGCTTTGCCTCTTTGTCCTGTACAGTTTTCACCGTATCCTGAAACTCAACCAGCATATCCCGGTCATAAGAAGACAGCTTTGCCACATACTCGGCTTTATTCAGCAGATCTGTGATCGAACTGCTCGTCATCATCATTTCCAGAAACTGTGTATTACCGCCTTCATAAAGATAACGGATCCTCTTTTTCATGCTGTCGTACTGATCATCTTCCGCGATCTGAGCCTGAATCAATTCATTTTCCGCATCGGAGATTTCATCCTCTTTGGCGGTCAGATGCTCCTGCGTCTCATTCATTTTCTTAATGATCTCATCCAGTTTCTCCGACAGCGTCTTCTTTTCTTCTTCTGCTTTCTTTTTATCCGATTCAAGCTGATCTGCTTTTTTCTCAGCTTCATCAATCGTAACCGCACCGGACTGCGATGCTGTTCCGATACAAAGGACGAACACCAGCAAAATTCCTGTAATTTTCCTCATCCGGCCTTTCATAGGCTTCCTCCTATACTCTCAGATGCTTGCGTACTGTAAAGAAGCTTCCAAGGAAACCAATTCCGATCCCCATGATAAGTCCGATTGGCAATAAGTATGTATATACTACATTTACCGGAAGGAAATCAATAATATTCTTCAGAATACTGAACCGTTCCATGACATAGGAAACTGCCTTATCATAAAGTACATATAAAAGTCCCAGTGGGATCGCTGCACCAAAGATACCGATGATCAGACCCTCGATCACGAATGGTGATCTTACAACAAAGTCTTTCGCACCAATATATTAACGCTAGACAGTGTATTAGCTACAACATCCGATTTATTTACTTTCGACACTCCATCCAGACTCTGTGCAAACTTAACCAGATCCTGCTGCGTAGAAGAAAGAGATTTACTTCTTGCGATCAGATCCTGGCTGTTGTCTGTCGTCTTCATATAAACTTCATAGTTATCTGAATTGGCCAGCGGATTGTCATCTTTAAATCCTTCTGCAAGCTCCAGATTATCTCCGAAATAATCCTTCTGAAAATCCTCCCATGCCTGCTCTGCTGAAATATATTTCACCTCTGAAACGTCATCTCTTGCTTTCAGTTCCTCCCCGATCTTCTGGATCTGCTCATCTGTAGCCTCTTCATCAAAAAAGACCGTGATCGCCACACCTTCCTCAGCACTTCGGATGATATACTGAAAGTTTACAAGAATCGAGAAAAATAATCCGAACAGGAAGATACAGGCTGACATCGTTGCAAGGGATGCCAGAGAGAACATCTTATTTCTCCAAATACTCTTAACTCCCTGCTTTCCAACGTATCCAATCGTACTAATCCTCATCTGTATACCCACCTTTTCGTTCATCACTGACAATGACACCCTGCTTCATAGTAATGACGCGTTCGTTCATCTCATTTACAATTTCCTGATTATGCGTAACAACAAGCACGGTTGTTCCACGCTCATTCGCCTCTTTCAGAAGGCTCATGATCTCCCAGGAGTTCGTTGGATCCAGGTTACCTGTCGGCTCATCGGCCAACAGAATGGCAGGCTCATTTACGATTGCCCTTGCGATCGCTACTCTCTGCTGCTCTCCGCCGGAAAGTTCCTTCGGAAAAGACTTATACTTCTGTGCAAGTCCTACCAGTGACAGGGCAGCCGGTACTTTTTTCTTGATCACCTTGCCCGGTGTCTCTGTCACCCGCAGTGCAAACGCAATATTCTCATAAATATTCCGGTCCTTCAGAAGACGGAAATCCTGGAATACAACTCCCAGTCCTCTTCTGTACTTTGCAATATTCCGGTGTCTCATACGGTTTAAGTTCTGTCCGTTCACGATAATCGTACCATCAGTCGGATTCAATTCTTTCATAATCAGACGAATGAGGGTGGACTTACCCGACCCACTGTCACCAACGATGAAGACGAACTCTCCCCGCTCAATCTTTACGGATACCCCGTTCAGAGCTGCATTGCCCTTGGAGTACTCCTTCTTCACGTTTCTTAATTCAATCATATGTTCCTCCTAATTATCCATACTCCTCAAAATTCCTAGTATTCTAATGACTCCATGTACTTCATGTACTTCACTACCATCAGAGCGATCTTGAACGTGATCGCATCCTCAAAGACACGCAGATCAAGGCCTGTACTCTTCTGCAGTTTATCCAGTCTGTATACCAGAGTATTTCTGTGGATGTAAAGCTGTCTGGATGTCTCTGATACATTGAGACTGTTCTCAAAGAACTTATTGATCGTTGTCAATGTCTCTTCATCAAAGTCATCCGGAGATTTTGCTTCAAAAATCTCCTTGATAAACATCTTGCACAACGGAAGCGGAAGCTGATAGATCAGTCTGCCGATTCCAAGAGTTGTATAGGCAACGATATCTTTCTCACTAAAGAAGATCTTGCCTACATCCAACGCCAGCTTGGCTTCTTTATAAGATTTGGAAACTTCCTTGATGTCGTTGACGATCGTTCCATATGCTATATGTACCTGCTCGTCACCTCCCTCTGACCGGAGCAGATCCAGCATATCCTTCGCCATTTTTTCAAGTTCTTTATTTCCATCTTTCTCTGAAAGTTCTTTTACAACAATAATATTCTTCTCATCTACCGCAGTTACAAAATCACGGGATTTGCCTCCAAGAAGATTCCGCACATTGTCAAGAGCCGCACTGTCTTTTTCATGAGATGTCTCAATAATAAAGATAACACGTTTCACTTCCGTGTCAATATGTAATTTTTTGGCACGATTATAAATATCCACAAGCAAAAGGTTATCCAAAAGCAGGTTTTTGATAAAATTATCCTTGTCAAATCTCTCCTTATATGCAACAAGAAGACTTTGGATCTGAAATGCCGCGATCTTGCCGAGCATATATTCGCCCTCACTGTCTCCATTGGCAACAAGCACATATTCCAGACGCTGCTCATCAAAGATCTTGAAAAACTGTCTCCCCTGGATCACCTGACTGTCAGCAGGGGATTCCACAAATGCAAGCACTGCATCCGAACAGTTCTTATCCACCTCACCTGTAGCCGCCAGTTCCTTTCCCTCTGTATCTAACACACAAAAATCAACCTTGGAAATCCCCTTCAATCCTTCAATCGTATTCTGAAGTATCTGATTAGAAATCATCCTTTTTCCTCCATTCCATCCGTTCTTCGATATGTGCAATTTACACATACCTTTCGTGTCGATTTTTTTTACGTACACATTTCCACTTAGTATATTAAGTCAAAACTGCAAAAAAATAAAGAGTAAATCCTTTTATTTTAGTCATTTCTTTGAATTTTTTACAAAAAATTCATATTTTCAGACTTGGCATAGTTCACAATTTTCCGAATATAGATCTTATTTTCAGGCAAATCCATTATTCTTTTTCCTGTTCTACATGATATCTGAAAATTTTCTTCTGAATGAAAAAATGAATCCGATTTCTCAACTTTATCTCATCCAGATGCCCTGTGAACGCACAGCCGCTTCCCAGCCAGACCCGTACATTCAGAAGGGCTTTATTTGCCGTAATAAACCGTTCCTGGAACGGGGACGGCAGCACCGAAAAAATGCAGTCTGTCTCCGTTCCATTGATGGCATTGATCGCATCCTGGATCTGCTCTTCATTCTCCGAAATCACCATCTGCCCGGTAATGCGGATCCCCCGGTTGTGCCGGGACAGAACCGTCTCTACTTTTCCCAGATTTTCCTCACTGTCTGCAAGCAGAAATATTTTTTTATGACTTTTTTGCATATACTTCATGAACATCTTAAGGAAAACGTTCTCTTCAGTTTCCCGGAACAGCTTTTCATTTTCTATCTCCGCCGCTTTCAGGATCTCTGTATTCTCCGGCAGCAGCATCGTCAGTTCATTGATCTGCTCTTTCCATTGTGCATTTTCTCTTTCTTTCATCAGCATATCCATGGAAACCAGCTCGATCGTATCCACTGACTCACTCTCGAGATACTGCATCGCCCGGATCATCGCTTCTTTTGCTGTCAGGATTGGAATCTCCACATCAAATATATTCATCTTTTCTATCATAATAAATCACCCAACCATGCTCCCCATTCTGAGCATTTTATCAAAAATGAGTGGTTTTGTCAAAATAAGACCTTTCTGCTTCCGGTTTTTCTATATTTTTCCCTCCGTCTGTGCTGTCCCGTTCTCCTGCGTCCGTCTTCTTTTTGTCACCAGTCCGCCGATCCTCCCGGTCTCTTTGGAAGTAAGTGATTTCCAGCCCTGTGCAAGTACCCGGTCTAACAGTCCCAGTTCTTCCGCAATCTCATACTTCATTTTTTCTTCCTCTTTACTGTCTGATCCTGTATTCTCCTCAGCGTTTTCTGCCTTCTTTCTTTTTTTAGAAGTATTTCCCGATCAGATCAGATTATACTGAAAAACTGATTCCTGTCATCTGCCCGTAAAACTAACAGGACGGAGCAGATACCGGTCAAGTATCTGCTCCGTCCCTCTTTATAAGATGATACAAATATAAGTGAATCGTCAATTATTCGATTGCTTCTGTCTCGATCACAAATTTTACACTTCCATCCATCTTGCTGTCCTTACCACTGAATGTATTGTAGGTGCAGTCATCAGAGGTCAGTGCTTTGAGTCTGTCAAGTACATCTCCGAATTCGTCTTCTACTGTACTCTTTAATTTACTTGTTCCTTCTTTATCGAACTGATCCATACCATCTGCCAGCTTCTTTGCTCCTTCTGAAAGTGAGGAAGCTCCTTCACGAAGTGCATTGCTGTTGGCTGAAAGTTTCGCTGCACCGGCTGACATCTGTGAACCAAGTGTATTCAGACCGGATGCAAGCTGGTTCGTTCCGCTCTGCAGCGTTCCTGCTCCGGCTGCCAGTGTTGAACTGCTTCCTTTCAGTTTCTCTGCACCTGAAAGAAGAGAAGTATTATAAGATCCGAGCTGCATAAATCCGCCATTCAATTCAGTAATTCCCTGGATTGCTGTCGGGAACTGTGCCTGAACAGATGTATTCAACTGTCCAAGTCCGCCTGAAAGAGTTCCAAGTCCGGTATTCAGTCCCTGCATTCCCTGATTCAACTGAGTCACAGATGCTGTAAGCTGGCTGATTGAATCTGACGGAAGACTGTCCTTTGCTGCTGCAATAGCATCCAGTTTCTTCTGCATTTCCGGAAGCTGCTGCTGTAATGCTGCTGCAGTCTCTTTAAATGTCTTCAGATTTGTCTGAAGCGTTGCTGCCCCGCTTGTGATGGCTGACAGGTCAAAGGTCGGTACACTGACCGTGATCGCAGATGCTTTCTGCACATTGTTCAGTCCGTCTGCAGCAGTCTGTGCATTCTGAAGTGCCGTAATTGCTGTACTGATCTGATCTCTTACTGACTCATCTGTTGTCGCATTTAACTGAACCTGCAATGCACTGATCGCATTTGCAATCTGCGTCTTGCTTGTATTGGCTGCTGCCTGTGCTGCATCCACTTTTGTATTGTAATCTGTAATCTTCGCATTGACATCTGCAACCGCTGTCTCACAGTCACTTTGCAGTGTTCCGAGCTGGGTATTGATTGCATTGAGCTGTGTTTCCATTCCGGTCAGTGCTGCTGCAATATTGGCTACCGGTGTGGCAATTCCTGTCTGAAGACTTGCAGAAAGAGATTCCGTTGCAGAAATCAGTTCATTTCCGGTTGTCACCATACCATTCACCTGCGTCAGAAGTGCTGTCACTTCCTCTGAGCCAAGTACTGCCTGTAACTGCTTTGTACCTGCTGCAAGCTGGTTGGCTGCGATCACCAGATCGTCTGTTGCCTCTCCTTTTCCGTCAGCCGCTTTGCTCAATGTATCTACGGCTGTCTGCACCTGCTCCAGACCTTTGCTTAACTGAGATAACTGTGCGGCACCTGCTGCAATCTTCTGCTCGCCTACCACATAGGAAGTCACTCCATTTGCCAGTGCATTAGTTCCACTTGTATAGTCTTTAACGCCTTTGACAACTTTGCCTACTCCATTGACATACTCTGTCACGCTGCCGTTCAGTTCTCCGTTGCTGCCAAGATATTTCTGAATGCCCGCATTCAGTTCATCTGCACCTGCTGTATAGCTGCTCACTCCGTCTGCCAGTGTGGAAGCACCATCTGCCAGTGTTCCTGATCCGCTGACCAGTTCCAGTGCAGCATCTTCCAGCTCATTCAGTGAATCTTTCAGTGAATCAACATCTATGATATTATCCATATCCATATCATCCAGCAGATCTGTCAGGGCAACTGTAAAGGTGGAAGACATTGTGAAATCAGTTACATCTGCCTCCATCTCAAAATTCTCTGGAATCGTTACGCCTTTATCCTCAGCTTCTTTTGTTGTCTCTTCATCCAGATCAAGGCTGTCTTTCAGTCCCGGCATACCAAATCCGACTACAATATTACGGCTTCCGTCTGAAATAACTTTTCCATTGTCGATCGTTACATTGCTGAAAGTTTCATTCGGAAGGATCATTCCGGTCACCATAACAAATGGTGTATAAACTTCCTCTTCTTTTCCATCCACTGTGACGGTCTTCTTTTCGTTATTTGTATACTGTACCTGGATCTTGAGATGTCCGCTCTTTCCCTTCAGCTCATCCGGTTTTACTTCCTTGCCGTCCAAAAAATAGGTCAGTTTTACGGATACCGGAAGTTCCTTATCTGTCGTACCCTGATAATAAATATCTTCTCCCGCAGTATTCCAGGTCAGTTGATCTCCATTCTCCGTAAATGTCTCATCACCTTTGACATTCTTAATCTCTTTCAAAATACTTTCATCAGTCAGGTTTCCCGATACACTTCCAGAATTTTTCAGCCAGTCAGATACCGTCACCTCGTCACTATTTCCTGTCGCATCTGCATTGACATAAACCGTTTCTTCCTTATATACATCCTGCGTATCTGTGCTGCCTGCCGCATAAACCGGAACCGCTCCCATCATGACTGACATTCCAACAGCAAGCGAAGTTGTAAGGCTACGTT
>OGCQ01003565.1_pt1 | contig 13819 bp, 13 predicted proteins | sample 1570161 | NCBI WGS metagenome assembly OGCQ01 (sample SAMEA4384402, study PRJEB24528) | human gut metagenome
CTCGGTCGCGCCCTGCAGATAGGACGCGACCGCCATGCCAAGCGCCGCGGACACTGAGGTCGACGCATGCCCTGTGCCAAAGGCGTCATACGGGCTTTCAGAGCGCTTCGGAAAACCCGAAATGCCGCCCGTCTGCCGGAGCGTCGCCATTGCCTCGCGCCGCCCTGTGAGGATCTTATGCGCGTAAGCCTGATGCCCCACATCCCAGACAATAGGATCGTCCGGGGCATTAAAAACGTAGTGAAGCGCCACAGCAAGCTCCACCGCGCCGAGACTCGACGCCAGGTGACCGCCCGTCTGCGAGACTGAGTTCACAATGAAGTGACGGAGCTCAGCCGCGAGCAGGGGGAGATCCGCGCTGGAAAGCTTCCGCAGATCCTCCGGGGAATTGATCGCCCCGAGGAAACGGTAGGGGTAAGCGTCCCGGGCGTTGATTTCGCCTGCCGTCTCAGTTTTCTTTTCTTTCAGGTCTGTACTCATCAGCGGTCCCGATTGACGACATAGCCCGCAATTTCCGCAAGCCGCTTCGTCGAGCCGGCGTAACCCGGCAGTGATTCAATCTGATCCAGAGCCGCAAGCGCTTCGCTGCAGCTCTGCTGAGCAAGGCTTCTGGCCCCCTCAAGTCCGAGAAGCGACACATAGGTGGGCTTCTCTTCTGCTTCGTCCTTGCCGGCGGTTTTTCCGAGAGTCTCCGCGCTCCCTGTCACATCAAGCACATCATCCACCACCTGGAACGCCAGTCCGATCGAGCGTCCGAAGTCTGAAAGCGCGTCCAGAAGTTGCCGCTCATCTGCTTCAGGGATGTCACCCGACACTGCGCCCATCAGAACCGCGGCCCGGATCAGCGCTCCGGTCTTCATCGCGTGAAGTCTACGCAGATCCTCAAGCGCGATCGCGGCATTCCGGCTTCCGGTAAGCGACAGATCGTACGCCTGACCTCCACACATGCCGCGGGATCCGGCTGCCTCCGCGAGAATCCGGGTAAGACGCACTGCTGACCGCGGCTCAACCGGAGCGTCCGCGATCACCCGGAACGCCTCTGCCTGAAGCGCATCACCCGCAAGCACCGCTTCGGCAAAGCCGAACTTCGCGTGGGTGGATGCCTTGCCGTGCCGCAGAAGATCGTTATCCATACAGGGAAGATCATCATGTACGAGCGAATAGGAATGGATACATTCAAGGGACAGAGCTGCCGCGTCAGCTGCCTCAGGCTTCGCGCGGGTAATCGCGGACGCCGCGTAGCAAAGCAGCGGACGGACGCGTTTTCCCCCTTCGAGGATCGACCAGCGCATCGCTTCATGAAGCCCCTGCGGAAAGACATCCGAGCCCGGAATCCCCACTTCGGCAACGCTTTCAAAGTGCGCCTGCCGTTCCTTCATCCAGTCCATGAAAGACACTTCAGACATCTGGTTCTCCTTGGCGTTCATTGGATCAGAAAGGAACGTCGCCGAAATCATCCGCGGGCGCGGCGGGTGCGGCGGCCGCAGCGGGCTCCGTCCGTGACGCGCTGTCAGGCCGGAGGTCCGACGCCTTAACCGGGGAAAGCTTTCCCTCTTCATCCAGCTTCCGGATCCGCTCCTCAGCGCGGTCAAGCTTCGCCCGGCACGCCTTCGTGAGCGCAATGCCGCGGGCATAGCTGTCGACCGACTCTTCAAGCGTCAGTCCGCCCTGCTCCATACGGCCGACAAGCGATTCAAGTTCGCTCATCGCTTCTTCATACGAGAGCTTCTCCGGGTCCTTCAGCGCCTTAACCGACATCCGTACAATCCTCAAACCAAAAAGAATTCACCATGGGGGTATTTTACCGGGCTTGATGGGTATGCAACACCCTTTCCAGAGCCAATACACAGCGGGACACTATGTGAAGTCCGTATCCCGAAGGATCGCTGCTATTCTCACCTGACGGGCATCGCTAAAATGTAAAAATCTTTGCCGCCATCGGCGGCTGTTTCCGGTTTTCAAAGGTTTACCCCATGCAGTCTCTCTGGATGCTTCTCGCGTCGCTTTTCTTCGCTCTTATGGCCGCCTGCACCAAGTGGGGTGCCGCAGACTACGGAACTTTCACGCTTGTCTTCTACCGTTCCGCGATTGGCTGCATCGCGATTGCCGCCTGGATCATCGCGACAAGACGGGAAATCCGGACGCATTACCTCTGGGGTCTGGGGACACTTCAAGCGCTGTTTCATCGGCATTGGGAACCTCGCTTTATGGTTCTGGACGCTAGGCAAGCTGCCGCTTGAAACCGGCATGACACTGAACTACACAAGCCCGCTTTTCATGGCGCTTTTTGTCGTCGCGGTCTCCTATAAGAAAAAACTCCCGGTTGCCTGGAGCCTGATCGCCGCGATTGCTGTCGGGTTTGTCGGCATTCTGATGGTGCTTCGGCCCACTGTCTCTGCGGGACAGGAGCATATCGCTCTGATCGGTCTTGCCTGCGGCATCCTTTCAACCTGGGCGTATCTTCAGGTCCGGGATCTGAATAAACTGCATGAACCGGTCTGGAGGATTGTTTTCTACTTCACGTTTTTCGGTTCCCTCTTTGGGCTCCTTGGCTCGTTCTTTGAGCCGGGCGGCATTTCAGTTGTGCCCTCTTTCCGCGGTATCGCGGCGCTTGCCGGTACCGGGCTCTTCGGGCTATTCGCGCAGCTCTGCCTTACGCGGGCATTCGGCGCTGGGAATCTTCTCCTGACCTCTGTGCTTCAGTTCTCGGCGATTGCTTTCTCTGCCGTCATCAGCGCGGTGTTCTTCGGAGAGTCGATTCCGACAGTCGCGATTCTTGGCATCGCGGTCATCATTGCCGCTGGCTCCGCGGCGACACTTCTCACGAAGAGCCACATGAAAGCCATCGATCACAAGTAGAGAGGATGCGGCGGGTGATACACGCGCGGCGCTAAAATGTGCGCCTTCATTGATTAACTTCATTACCCGCCTGCCGCGGAGCTTCGCATGCGATCATTCTGGATGCTCGGGGCGTCGTTCTTCTTCGCCCTTATGGCTGCCTTCGTCAAAATGGGGGCAAGCCACTTTTCATTCTTTGAACTCGTCGGTTACCGGTCGCTTTTCGGTGTGATTCTGATTGGAGGGTGGATCTTCGCCACTCACCGCACCATCCGGACACCCTACATTTTCGGGCACTTCAAGCGAAGCTTCATTGGCACCTTCTCGATGACGATCTGGTTCTATTCGATGGGGTTTCTGCCGCTCGCGACAGGTCTCACGCTGAACTATACGAATCCGATCTTCATGGCGCTCTTCGTATTTGTGATGGTGCTGAGGCGGCACGCGAAAATTCCCTGGGGACTGATCATCGCGACCATTGCCGGTTTCGCCGGCGTTGTGCTGATGCTGCATCCGACGGTTGAAACCGGACAGATCAAACCGGCTCTTATCGGTCTCTGCTCGGGATTTCTCGCCGCTTTTGTGGGGCTTCAGATCCGGGAGCTCGCGAAACTGCACGAGCCGACCTGGAGAATCGTGTTCTACTACACGTCGTTCGGCACACTCTGGGGCTTTATCGGTCACCTCATCGCGCACGGGAGCTTCTCCGCCATCAATATGCAGAGCCTCCTCCCGCTCACCGGCATGGGCATCTCGGCCACCATCGCTCAGCTCTGCATGACGCAGGCCTACGGCGTGAAGAATATTCTCGTGTCGTCTGTGCTTCAGTACTCCGCGATTATCTTCGCGACAATCTTCGGCTACTTCTTCTTCGGCGACCCGATTTCGCTTGACGCAGGCCTCGGGATCGCGATCATTATCGCGGCCGGCATCGTAGCAACACTTTTTATCAAGAAAAATCAGGCAAAGCACGGCTAAGGATCTCGCGCGGGAACTTCCCGCGCTATCCTTTACCGATCAGTAACTTTTTCCAGAAGGATACCCGGAACGCCATGACTCTCCGCCGTTCGATTTTTGCCGCGGCCATTGCCGCCATGATCTCGACCACTGCTTTTGCTGCCCCTGGCGCCGCCGCGTCTCTTGCCGGCACGAGCTGGATGATGGAGCTTCCGAAGGGCTCAAGCTGCGAGGTACCGCCTGAGATTCAGTTCAGGAAAGACGGCTCAATTGCCGGAAACGCTGGCTGCAATGACTTCAAAGGAAGCTGGAAGGCGGATGGCGACTCGCTTTCCGTGAACTATCAGCCGACCACGGATCGCCGCTGCGCGAAGGCGTTCCTCGAGCCTGAGGCCGCCTTCACCGCGGCTCTGAAGGGCGTGAAGACCGTGAAAAAGGATGGCAAGGGGCTTCTTCTCATCAGTTCGGAAGGGAAGACCCTGCTTCGCATTGTGCCGTCAGTCGCCGGTGCCTGCGACTAAGGAAGCTTTTTTCTGTGAAGAGGCGGAAAACCGCCTCTTTCCGTGAGCGAGCAATTAGTTATTGTTCGCCGGGCTGTGGCAGATCGTGCAGTTCCAGCGCTGGGGGGCAACGGTCATCTTGCCGTCCTTGCCCTTCACCCAGTGGTTGGCCGGCATTTCCGTGCCTTCCTCACCCTTCTTCGCCTTGCCGATACGGCCGTAGTCGTCGGCGTGGCACATCACGCACATGTTCTTGTCCTTCGTGATTTCCATGCCCTTCGTGTCATGCTTGATCAGGACATTCACGGGACCGGCGGAGGCCGCCGTCTGAGTCTGGGCCGCAGCCGCGTTGCCGGCGAGCGCCACACTGAACATAGCTGCAATACCGCTCAGAACCGCAGCCTTAAGAGCTTTTTTCATCATGATTAATTCCTCTTTTCCGCCTCCGGATCCCGCCGACTGGCGGCGGAGAACCGGAAGCTGGTTACGGTTAGATATCAGGCCTTCTCAACACGGATTGCGCACTTCTTGTAATCCGGTTCAAGAGAGAGCGGGCAGGTCGCGTCGAGGCAGAGCTGGTTCATCTGAACGTTCTCGTCAAAGAACGCAGCGAACGTGATGCCGCGGGTAACCGGCATACGGCCGCCGATGCAGGCCTTCGCGAACACCGTGGCGCGGCGGCTCGTGATCTTGATGCGATCGCCGTCCGCAATGCCGCGGGCCTTGGCGTCAGCCGCGTTCATGTAGAGCATGCCTTCCGGCAGGGCCTTATGGAGCGCCGCGACACGGCCGGTCATCGAACCGGTGTGCCAATGCTCCATGAAGCGGCCCGTATCAAACCAGAGGTCGTAGTGCGAATCCGGCACTTCAACCGCTTCAGCGTACGGACGGAAGAAGATCTTCGCCTTGCCAGGCAGCGGCTTCGGGGTCTTATCCGTCACAGCATCGAGGTTGCCGGACGGAATCGCCTTCATCAGCGGACCGTAGAAGAGGAAGTCAGCGCCGTTGCAGAACAGGTCATACATGCCGTTGAAGCGGTAAGAAATGCTCTTGCCGTTGATGTAGGGCCAGACAATGCCGTGTCCCTTCACCACTTCATCGAAGTGAGCGATCTGGTGAGCGCCCTGCGTGAACTGCCAGTACTCTTCGTACAGAGCTTTTTCCGGGAACCAGCCGTCACCAAGATCCTCAGCCGTGCCGCAGTGAACACCCTTATAGAGCGGATCCGGCCAGGCAACCTTCTTCGCGAAGGCATTGTGGAAGACCACATCGTAGAGCGAGGCCTCGGGGTCAATACCCATCGCCTTTGCCTTGTCGAGCACATTCGGGAGGGTCTTGCCGCCCGGCAGCTTCTGCTCGCACCAGCATTCCTTCACCTTGAAGCGCTTCGCGAATTCCAGCATCATCCAGACGTCAGACTTGGCTTCGCCCGGAGCCTGCACCATCTGAGACCAGCCATTTGTACGGCGTTCGCCGTTGCCGTAAGCGCCCCACTTTTCGAAGATCATCGCGGCCGGCAGGATAAGGTCAGCCGCGTTCTTAGCGGAGAACGTCGGGTAGGCATCCGCCACCACAATGAAGTTCTCGGGCTTACGGGCAGCCTTCAACCAGTGCGTGGCGTTCGGGAGGGACTGGAAGATGTTCACAACCTGCGTCCAGAGAACGCGCATCGAGCCGTCTTCAAGACCGCGGACCATCTTCATCGCGTCAAAGCCCACCTGGCCGTTCAGCGTGCCTTCAGGCAGACCCCAGACCTTTTCAGCCTTGGCGCGGTGCGCGGGATTCGCAACCAGCATGTCAGACGGCAGACGGTGAGAGAACGTGCCGACTTCACGGCAGGTGCCGCAGGCAGAGGGCTGACCGGTGAGCGAGAACATGCTGCTGCCCGGCTTCGCCTGCTTGCCCATCAGAAGGTGGATGGCGTAGAGCTGCTCATTGATCCACGAGCCGCGCTGGTGCTGGTTCGTGCCCATGCAGCCAGTCGACAGCACACGGTTCGCCTTGTCGCAGTAGACGTCCGCGAGCATCTTCAGCTTCTTAGCGAAGTCAGAGGTGGACTCGTCAGGATTGCCCTTCGCGACGCGGGAAACGAATTCGAGCGTATAGGGTTCAACACCCTTCTTGAAGTCTTCGATCGTGATCTGCCAGTGATTGCCGGCGGGGCCGCCCGCATTCTTCTGCTCAACAGCTTCGCCCGGAGCCTTGCGCTGGGCGATAGCTTCGTCCTCAGAGAGGACCTTCTTCACCTGCTTCGCCTGGGTATCACGCTCAGCCGGATAGGCAAACTTCTCGGTCGGACGCATGCCGTAACCGATGTCGTACGGACCGGTCGCGAAGATGCAGTGCTTCTCGATGAAGTCCTTGTCGTAGCAGCCGCGGTGCATGATTTCGCGAAGAATGTAGTTCGCGATCGCGAGGTCCGTGTTCGGCTTGAAGATGATATCGACGTCAGCAAAACGGGAGGAGAGCGTCGGGTGGGTCTGGATATTGAAGATCTTGTAATCCGGGTTCGCGCGCTTCGCGGCAACGATACGGTTCCAGAGCACCGGATGGGCTTCCGCGGGGTTGTTGCCCCAAAGCACCAGGTTCTGCGTGATTTCCAGATCGTGATAGCAGGCGGACGGCTCGTCAACACCGAAGGTCTGATACATACCGACCACGGCGGAGGCCATGCACAGACGGGCGTTCGGGTCGATATTATTCGAACGGAAGCCAGCCTTCAGAAGTTTCACAACGGCGACGCCTTCCGGAATCGTGTACTGACCGGAACCGAAAATGCCGACGCCGGTCGGGCCGAGTTCCTGATAAGCCTTGCGCCAGTGCTTCTCGAGCTCGTCAAACGCTTCCTTCCAGGACACAGGCTCAAACTTGCCGTTCTTATCGAACTTGCCGTTCGTACGGCGCATCAGGGGCTGCGTGAGACGGTCCTTGCCATAGATGATCTCGGAGTTGTAGTAGCCCTTCATGCAGGTGAGACCGCGATTCACTTCGCAGTCCGGATCACCCTTCGTGGCAACAATCTTGCCGTTCTTCGTGCCGACCAGGAGGCCGCAGCCCGTGCCGCAGAAACGGCACACGCCCTTCGTCCACTTGATGCCCTGCTCAGCGGCAGCGGCTTCATTCGCGGCAACAACAGTGATCGGGATACCTGCGATCTTGGCAGCGGAAGCTGCGACGCCAGCCTTCATCAGGCCGCGACGGCTCACGCGGACCGCAGAAACCGGGTTCTGGTTCTCCATTTGCTTCTCCTCTTTATACCCCGCAGAGCGGCTTATTAAGTGTGTGCCGCTTTCTGTCGGGTGGCGTCCGCCGGCGAATGCTGCAGGAGTCTCCCGAACTCCTATTTCCCCGGGTTTCAGCCGTTGATAAAACTGCTTTAAATACTGCTTTGTAAATTACTGCTGTTCTTCTTCCGTATCTTCCAGGTTCGCGACCAGAGAGACATTCTGGATGCCGGGAAGCGTGATCAGGTCCTTGAAGAGATCCGCCTCGCTCTGAATCGTTTCACCTTCAATCACGGCAATAAAGCGTTCGGCGTCAGGATCACGGTGATAAATCTCGAGTCCCTTGCCTTCCACGCTTTGCACGGCCTTCTCCAGTTCTCCCGGATTTGCCGTGACGAGTACGCCTGAATAAAACATCTTTCTTTTGTTTCCTTCGTGTGAGATGAACACATCCGGCAGCCTGTTTTCCCCGAGTGAAACCGAGGTGCTGCCGCAGGGAAACTCTCCTGACAGAGCCCTTGCCCGGGCTCTACCCCGTAGTGAGGAGCTTCCTTAGCGCTGCGGACTTAAGCCGGCAGTCCTAAACAGACTCCCTACGGTAGGTTTATGAAAACTGTATTTTAAAGACAGGAATACTCCCTGAGTAGTCTCTCAGGGATTTCACTGAATCGTATCGAAATTTATACTTTCTACCCTATATAGCTATCACAGTTAGGTTTTGGGATTAAAGTCTTATATATCCCTTTATTCAATTTATTCATAGCGTTAATAAAAAAGGAGCCCCGAAGGACTCCTTTCTCCGGATCTATCCGGTCTAATGAGCCGCCTCCCAATTCTCACCTACGCCGACCGACGCAATGAGAGGGACACGAAGTGTTGCAACTCCGTCCATAATTTCGGGAAGTTTCTCTTTCACGGTCTCCACCTCATCCTCCGGCACTTCGAGGACGAGTTCATCATGCACCTGCAGCACCATGCGGCTCTTAAGACCGGAGGTTTCGAGCCACTTCTCAACCGCCACCATAGCCATCTTGATGAGATCAGCGGCCGTCCCCTGCATCGGAGCGTTAATGGCCTGACGTTCCGCGCCGGCCCGGACCGCGGCGCGTGAGCTCGTGATATCCGGAAGCCAGAGGCGACGCCCGAAAGCCGTTTCCACGTATCCGCGTTCATGGGCGAGCTTCCGGGTTTTTTCCATATACTCACGAACTTTCGGGTAACGCGTGAAGTACTGATCGATATAGCCCGCGGCCTCGCCCCGGCTGACACCGAGATTCTGCGCAAGACCAAACGCGCTCATCCCATAGATCAGGCCGAAGTTGATGACTTTCGCCATCCGGCGCTGATCCGGCGTAACAGCGTCCGGCGCGACACCGAAAACTTCTGAAGCTGTGGCGCGGTGCACATCCATCCCGTGCCGGAAAGCCGAAATCAGTCCCGGATCTTCGGAAATATGCGCCATGATCCGAAGCTCGATCTGGGAATAGTCGGCAGAAATGATTTTGCAGCCCTTCGGAGCGATGAAAGCCTCACGCACCTTGCGCCCTTCCTCAGTCCGGACCGGAATGTTCTGCAGATTCGGGTCCGAAGACGCCAGCCGTCCGGTTACCGCCGTAGCCTGTCCGAACGTGGTGTGCACCCGGCCGTCTCCCTCGAACACCATCTTCGGGAGCTTATCGGTATAGGTGCTCTTCAGTTTGCTGAGAGCTCGGTACTCAAGAATCGTCTTCGGAAGCGGATAAGTGAGCGCAAGTTCGGAAAGAACATCCTCTCCCGTTGAATATCCGCCGGAGGCGGTTTTCTTACCAGCCGGAATCGCAAGCTTCTCGAAAAGGATGTGAGAGAGCTGCTTAGGCGACCCGAGATTAAATTTTTCTCCCGCCTCGCTCCAGGCTTTCTCTTCAAGCTTCTCGATCTCTTCACCCAGCGCCTCGCTCTGACGGTGGAGCAGCTCTGTGTCGATCAGCGTTCCGGTCCGCTCCATACGGAAGAGTACACGCTCGGTCGGAAGCTCGATCTCTTCATAAATACTCGTAAGCTTCTGCCCCGGGTCTTCCGCAAGCTTCATTGTGAAGCGGGCGTGAAGCCCACGGATCGCGGCCGCCTGCTCGACGCCGCACCGGGCTGCCTTTTCGGGTTCCACTTCGTGAGTCGCCTTTTTCGACGCGCCTTTTCCAAACACCTCTTCGGTTCCCGGAATATCGCGGTGCAGCCAGCGAAGGCTCAGACGCTCAAGCTCATGGCGGTTATGCGATTCAAGCACATAATCCTCAAGCCTCGTGTCATCGAGCCGGCCGGCTCCGGGGGCGAGAAGACGGATCCCTTCATTCGCCATCACGTGAAGCATAAATTTGGCGCTGTGCGCGACTTTCCTCGCCTTTCCCTCAAGCCAGGGCTTCAGCCCCTCAATCACCGCCTGCTGCTCAGGAGTCCGAATTCCGGACTCGCCTGTCAGCGGCACGTACCAGCTCCCCGCGGGGCCCGCGCTGATCGCGAGACCCGTCAGACGGGCTCGGAGCGGCTCCGTGCTGTCCGTAAAAATCTGCAGCCCCGCAGGAATCACCGAATTCTCCGCGGCAGAGAGCGCTTCAAGCGCTTCGCCGAGTGTCGGCTGATCCACGATCAGCTTATAGGCGACCGGATCCTCTGCGGACGTCGGTGTGAGCGGCATCAGATCCGAATCCACCTTCGGGGGAAGCGCCGCGAAGAGATCCATCTGAGCGCCAGGCTGCGGTCCCTCTTCGCCCGGCTTCTTCACTGCCCGCGCGAGCTGCTTCTTCGCTCGGCTTCCGCCTGTCTTCATTTCCCAGCGGCGGTAGAGCGCCTCAAGCGTCTCCTCATCCGGATCCCGGATCACGAGATCCGCCTCTGTCTTCACTTCCGGAATTTCGACCGCGGTCCGGATGGTGACGAGATCCCGAGCCTTCTCGAGGAACGGGAGCCCCTCCCGCAGGTATTCGCCGACCTTCCCCTTCACTTCAGAGGCGTGCCCGCGGACACCGTCAAGACTCCCGTACTCAGAGATCCACTTCGCCGCGGTCTTCGGGCCGCACTTATTGATTCCGGGAACGTTATCGACCTTGTCTCCCATGAGCGCGAGGTAATCAATGATCCGGGAGGGAGGAACGCCGAATTTCGCGGTGACACCCGCTTCATCGAGCACCTCGTGGCTCATCGTATTGATCGTCACGATTTCGCCATCCTCAACGAGCTGATTGAGATCCTTGTCGCCGGTCGCGATAAAGCTCTTGATGCCGCGGGCCTTCGCCCGGGTGGCGAGAGTTCCGATCACGTCATCCGCCTCAACGCCCTCCTGAACGATGAGCTTCCAGCCCATCGCCACGACAAACTCCTGAATCGGGCGGATCTGGCTCGCGAGATCATCCGGCATCGGCGGGCGGTTGGCTTTGTATTCCGGAAAGATATCGGATCGGAACGTCTTCCCCTTCGCGTCAAAAACACAGACGCCGAAATCCGGTTTCACGATCGCCCGCACGGCTCCCAGCATTGAGACGAAACCCTTGATAGCCCCTGTCGGCTCTCCGGCACTGGTTCTGAGATCGGGCAGCGCGTGAAACGCCCGGAAAAGGTAATTCGATCCGTCTATTAATAGCAGCGTCTGTGACATGGTCTGTTCCTGTGAAACGGGACTCCCTGAAGATGGCGTCCGGGAACAACTCTAAACGGGTTTCCCGTTTTCTGCATTGCCTCGCCACGAAAAAGGTCATCCGGCTCTGTCATACCCCGTGGAGCATGGCACAATAATCCTAAAAGCCGCGCACTATGCGGCGCACGAACAGCCGAGTTCCCCATTGGGCCCCCGGTGCATTTCAAACCCCAAGGAGGGATTTCATGCTTAAACAATTTGCCCTTGCGGTTATCGCATCCGCCGCTATCGCTCTTCCGGCGATCGCGGCTCCGGCCACTCCCGCCCCCTCCGCGGATGCCGCGGCCAAAGCCGCGAATCCCGAGGACGCTAACCCTCTGCTTCCGACGAAAGCCGATATGGAAAAGGCCCGCGCTGAGCGCGAGGCTGGCAAGGCTCCTGAGCCCCCTGCCAAAAACACTACCATTCAGCAGGTACGTGATCAGAATAACCGCGTGGTCGAGTACATCGTGACGCCGGGTTCCACTCATATCCCGTATACGATTGAGAACCGTTCGGAACGTCCCGCTGAGGACACGCCGGGCGGCAATCCGAAGAGCACCACCGGTACGACCCGTCAGATTCATTTCGGCTGGTAGCCGCCTCTTTCACGGACAGACATCATGGCTGTATTTACTACCGTTCCTGAAATCTCCGCGAAAGACTTTATTTCGCGCTGGCCGGCCGGCGCTTTCCGCTCGATCACGCCGATCGCCTCCGGTATCGAAAACACGAATTACTTCGTCGATACGGACACCGGCCGCTGGGTGCTGACGATCTTCGAGAAGCTCACGGATAAGACGCTCCCCTTTTATCTCTCGCTGATGGAGCACCTTGGAGAAAAAGGCTGCGCGGTCGCGCGCCCTCTCCGGACGAAGAACGGCGACCTTTTCGATCACTATGACGGAAAGCCCGCTATTCTCACGAACCGCCTGCCGGGAGAAGACGGCCGGGAAGTCACGGCTCCGACCTGTGCCTCAATGGGCGAAACGCTTGCCCGCATGCATCTCGCGGTTCAGGACTTCAAGCTCTGGCAGGAGAACCCCCGGGGTCTCGCCTGGTGGATAGAAACCATTCCGAGAATTCTTCCCATTGTGCCGGCCGACATCCGAAGCGGTCTCGCCCACGAGCTTCAGGCCCAGATCGCCCTTCAGGGAGGAGAGGCCTGGAAAGCGCTTCCCGCCGGAGCCTGCCACTCAGATCTCTTCCGCAATAACGCGAAAGTCTCCGATATCGGTACCGGGCACGAACGGGTAACCGGGGTTTTCGATTTCTTCTTCGCGGGCTGTGTCCCCTTCATTTATGACCTCGCGGTCACGATGAACGACTGGTGCACCGATATGAAGACCGGGGAATTCATTCCGGAACGCGAAAAGGCGTTTCTCGACGCATACGCTTTCGTGCGTCCCCTCTCGGGACTCGAAAAGCAGATGTGGCGCGGGGTGCTCTGCGCCGCGGCATTCCGCTTCTGGGTGAGCCGTCTTTCTGACTTCTATGAACCGCGGGACGCCGCGCTTCTGAAGCCTCACGACCCGGAAGAGTTCCGCCGTATTCTCGTGAACCGCCAGGTCTGTGATCTGTACTGGCCTGAAGCCTCGACCGACTGAGCCCATGAGACTATTTGAACAAATCCGACTCGGCACGGGCTGGTTCCGCGACAGTCTGAAAACTGTCAGGCTGCAGCCCCTGTCCTTCACTGCTGTTGTCATCGCCTACGCTGGCATCATGGGGCTCCTCGGCCTGATCCCAATCGTAGGCATTGTGTTCGCGGGGTTCTTCTGGCCGTTCGGCACCATCATGATTGCCGGGGCGGGCCGCGACACGCTCTCGGGGAAAATTCCGAGCACGCGGCCGCTCGCCGAATCCTTCGCCAAACCGGATACGCGCCTGCGTCTCGTCCGGGCCGGCATTCTTTACTCGATCGTTCTTGTCACGGCAGCCGCGATCTGGCAGTTCCTCGGCGCGGATGAAATCGCGCAGTGGCAGATCACGAAAGATGACCGCGTGGTCTGGAGCTCCGCGCTTCAGCATATTCCGTACGGGGCCATCATCGCCTCCACGGCTTTCTACATTCCGTGCGTGATGGCAATGTGGTTCACGCCGCTCCTCATCTATCTGAAGAATATGACGATCGGAAAGGCGCTTTTTTATTCGTTCACCGGCTGCCTCACCAATCTCGCGGCCGTGATCACAGCGCTCTTCCTTGCCTTCTTCACTTTCTCCGTGATGATCGGCTGCGCCTCGGTGCTGCTCGGTGTCATGGGAACCGGATCCATCGCGATCTTTGTTCTCCTCCCGGTCACACTCCTCGGAACGGCAATTTTTTACGGTACCTACTACCCGATGTGGCGCTCTGTCTTCAGTGAGGTGTCTCACAGCGACACCGCGCCTGACTATGAGATGCCCACGCGGGTCTGATTCCGGCAATCTTCTGGAGATCATCCCTGCATCTATGCTGGTGCAGAAGTCATATGCCAGGATCTGCCCTACGATTGTAGGGATGGAGAAAGGCAAGGATGCGGCTATTGATATGGCAGCAGGGATCATAAAAGAGATTTATGAAACAACCGGTCATTTTCAGGTAAAAGATTATTTTAAGAACAGGTGAGCGTATGTTACATATATTATGGGCGATCATGAAGTTCATACTGATT
>OGCQ01003568.1_pt1 | contig 13810 bp, 14 predicted proteins | sample 1570161 | NCBI WGS metagenome assembly OGCQ01 (sample SAMEA4384402, study PRJEB24528) | human gut metagenome
CTTCCATATCATTTAAAAATTGTAATAACTGAGCTCTATTTTCAAATTCCTCTCTAGTTTTAGGCAATGCCATTTCCTTAAATCCTAATTTTAATAATTCTAATTCTTTTAAAAGCTCCTTACAATCATTTCTATCTTTAACTTCATCTGCAACATTTTTAGTAAACTTTGATATCATATGAGTTTGTTCAAAAGACATGTAAAACCTTTTAAAATGAGACCTTAATTTTTTTATAATCTCAAACTGATTTTTTCTCATATTCATATAATCAACATAATAATAATTACCTTTAAAGAAATTATTATTATAAATCTTATATGCTCTTTCTAAACTTTCATTTAATCTGTTTTCTATATCCCTAATTATTACTTCCTCATCCCTATCCACTGTATAAGTTAATAAAGATTTAGACATTTTAGTTAATATAATCTTATAACTTTTTTCTATATATTCCTTATCCTTCTCAAATTCATCATTTAAAGAAGGCATATATAAATTTGCAATTGATGCAATACCAACTCCAATTGTCATTATTAAAAGCTCATTAATTATTAAATATAAGGATATTTCATCAGTTACTAAAAAGTGAGTTGATAATACTACAGCTGGTACCATACCTTCTGAAATATTAAATTTTGATGTAAAAGGAATAAATATAAATAGAAATAAGGCAAAGGTTATAGGATTTTGCCCAATATATTTATATATCACAACAGATAAAACTATAGCTACTGTACAAGCTATAATCCTATTTTTTCCTACTATTAATGCTTTTTTCCTAGTATCTTGAATGCTTAAAATAGCTATTACAGCAGCTACAGTTGAAAACTGTAAATCCATAGCATTTGCTATAACTAAGGCTATAGTAGCTGATACAGACATCTTAAAAGCTAAATTATATATATATTTCAAGCAATTACCTCCTATTTAAATTTTCTTTTTGCATAACCACATCTTTTACAAAGATCTTCTACTGCTCTTCTTTGTGAAAATCCATCATAAATATCTATTGCTCTTTTCGAATTAATAATATCTCCTAAATCCTCTTTAAAGATATTTCCTAAAGGTATTTTCCCTTCACTATCTAAACAACAAGGAACTACTGTACCATCTAACAAAATTCCTAATTGATCTCTTAATCCATAGCAAAATACCTCTTCACTAATAAGTGAAATACTAGAATCTGGCCAGCTAAACTTTTCTGCCATATTTAAATAAACTCTTTCCTTTAGCTTAATCCCTCTTTTATCTAATAGTGCATCCTTTATTGAAAAATTAATATTTAAATTTTCTTCTATTAATTTTAATATATCTAAATTCAAATTATTATTTGCTTTTAAATCTTCAGTATCTATATTCCATAACCTAAGAGAGCATATAATTTCAGTTTTCTTATTTGCCTCTTCAATAAATTGCAAAATGTTATTTAAATAATCATAAAAATTAATATTATTTTCATTTGCTTCAAAGCTATGAAGTGAAATATTTATTTGCCTAATTGCTCCTGAATTAATTAATACATCCTTCACATTATTTATTAATGTTCCATTAGTAGTTATATTAACTTTTATATTTGCTTCCTTTGCAATTTGAAGAAAACTTTCTAAATTATTATTTAAAAATGGTTCTCCCATTAAGTGTAAATAAATATGATTTGTATATCCTTTAACTTTATTTATTATTTTTTTAAAGTCCTCAGTTTCCATAAATCCTAGTTTTCTACTAGTCTTAGGGCAAAAATTGCAACTTAAATTGCATATATTAGTTGTTTCTATATATATTTTTTTAAATCTTGTCATAAGTTTTCTCCTTTTTCTTTTATAGAATTAATTTATCATATTATTCTTATTCTTCCAATATATTAAGTAATATGAGATAAATAATAATTAAGGATGTGAGTTAAATTTGGATCCATATAAGGTTTTAGGGGTTTCTCCAAATGCTTCTAAAGATGAAATTAAAAAAGCATATAAAAACATATTAGAAGAATATGCATTAGGAAATTCAACAATAGATTCACGCCCCTTAGCAGAGGGTATTATAAAAGATGCTAATACGGCTTATGATGTTTTAGTTACCGGCAATTTTTACAAAGAAATAAGGTCCTATATTGATAATGACAATATTCCTGTTGCTGAAAGTAAATTAAATCTATTAGATTTAAAAAATTCCGCAGAATGGAATTATTTAATGGGATTTGTTTATTTCAAAAAAGGTTGGTTTGACATCGGTCTTCAACACATTTTAAAATCTACAGAGCTTGACCCTTTTAATGAAGAATACTCTGCCACTTTAAAAACAATTAGAAATAGATCAAATGAGATAATTAATTATTATAAGCAAAATAATAATCAAAATCCAACTCCAAATAATAACCCAAATCCTCCTCAAAATAACATGAATATGTGTGGTGGTGGCGGTATGGGTAGTGGTGGCGGTGGCCTCTGCTAAATAAAAGGGGGCTGTCGCGTTAGCGGGTAAAAAAATCCGCTGGCGACAGCTCTTATTCTATACTAAAAAGAAAATATTTTAATTTTTGATAATGAAATAAAATTATTTTTAAAAAAAGCGCACTTTAATAAGCCTAAGAAAAAAAGCTTTTAAAAAATTAATTATGCACTTTTCTTTAGCTCAAATAAATGCTTACCAGTTCGGCCCGATTGGATTTTTCTATAGCGATAGGTAAGCCTTTGAAGTAGTCTCTAGCTTTTCCCCCGCTCCACACCGTACGTGAGACTTTCACCTCATACGGCGTTCCCTCGATTTGTAATCTTAATTATATGCTATATTAGCTTATAATCTGTAATGTTATAATTTCCGACTAAATTACGTAAATCGTTGATTTTATTTAACATTGATTTATCAATATTAAATTTTCTTAGTATTCGTCTTTGTGTTTCTCCTTTATTTGTATGAATTAATAAGTGTATTTCATCAATAAGCAAGATTAAGTTCTGATATTTATCAGTACCGTTTTTACTTCTCGGTATTTTGTGATGACAATGTATATTGTCTGCCCGTAGGTCTATTCCAGTAATTGCACATTTTCCTTTCTGTCCCGTATATAGTGATAATCTATTATCATTATATTCAACACTTCTATAGGCTACTGGATTACTTGCTATGTGTTTGAAAGTGTGATTATTTATAAAATCTAGTTTCTTGTGAATATACTCTCTTCCCTTTTCTGTATAACTACTTATTTCTTTATTAAATACAGTTGGTCTCTTGAATTTAATTCCTGAAATGGGGTAAAGAGCTATCCCTTTTACAAATAATTGCTTTCTAGATTTATAGTCACTGTAAAATTTCTTATACGTGAGTGACAGTTCACCTCTCGATTTAACAAAATCTTTCCAACTAAAGCATATAAATTTGTATAAACGGTGTTCAATGTCATTGAAGTCACTATTAACATTAGTAGCAATATTGTAGTAATTATGTACTCCTAAAATTAATGAATTCAGTTTATACATATTTACTGGAGTAGCATCGTCTTTTATTTTGTAAACTATCTTTTTGATTTCCTTTTGTATTCTCAGTTTTTCTTTTTCGAGCATTTTACTTTTAACTACCTGTTTGGATTCGCCATCTTTAATTTTACTAGCTGTTTTAATTTTAAACCCTAGGAATTCAGAGTAATGTGTTCTAAGATTAACTACTTTACTTTTCTCTTCACTTATATCAAGTTCTAACCTTTCTCTTAACCAATCTTTGGTAGCATGAAATAGTTTTTGTGCATTGTTATAGTTGTTTGTGAAAATTTTGAAGTCATCTGCATATCTTACTATGAAACAAGGCTTTAATTTTGTTCTTCTTAAAGCAAGAAGTTTATTGCTAGTATTTTTATATGGTTTATTAGTTATTCGGCCACTATTTGTAATTTGGTTTGCCTTAAAACCTAACCATTGGCTATCAATCCACCAATCTAGTTCATTTAAAACTACATTAGCTAGTAGTGGAGATAGTGTACCTCCTTGAGGAGTTCCTTTATTTGGTATTCCTTCTCCTTCTATTTCTGCTCTTAACATTTTACCGATTATACATAGTACTTTCTTATCCCTAATTCCTAAAGTCCAGAGTTGTTTCAATAACTTACTGTGACTTACGTTATCAAAGAAACCCTTTATATCTATGTCTACTACATAATTGCATTTGCATACATTTATATAATTGTAACATTTTGCAACTGCATTCGATACAGACCTATTTGGTCTGAAACCGTAACTATCATTGTGAAATTTTGCTTCACATATAGGTTCCAATACTTGCTTAAAGCATTGTTGTATTATTCTATCTTCGATTGTAGGGATACCTAAAGGCCTTAATTTACCATTCTTTTTAGGAATATATTTTCTTCTTATACTATGAGGTTTATAGTCACATAGTCTATTTCTTATATATTCTACTAATCGATCATTATCTAATCCACCTATATCAAGTATAGTTGAATTATTACTCCCCTTAGTTTTACTTCCTTTATTGCTTTTAATGTTTCTATATGCTAGTAGGATATTTTCTCTACTTATTATTATTTCATACAAATTGTTGAAGGATTTATTGTTTTGGCTATCTTTATATAGCTTATCGAACACATTTTGTATATTGTAATACTCATTGTGTCTCAAGACTTTCCTTTTCTTTGCTTTACATTCTTCTGTCGTCATAAGTCTGCTAAACACTTCCTTTTAGTTTTATCCTTAGTTTATGTTTACGCATCTTTTAGTCTTACTCGAACCTTATGGTTATTATAATTTTACATTTAAATTACAATTCGACTTGAGGCTATCCCTCCACTCCTTGTTATCAGAGTTTCATAGGTACTGTGCCTCTACTCTCACTTAGATTAAGATATGTTATAGAATTATTTCTTTTTCCATATCAACATTTCATCGAGTGATAATCTCTCCATGTTCTAAGCTTTCCCTGTTCCTGTATCTCTATCCTTACATATGGACTTAGGTTTCTTCTATACACCTATCACATACCTTTTAAAAGGCTAAGAGCCTGTAACTCTTAATGGTCTTTCATAACGCACAATTTTACTCAACCACCTGTGATACTCGACTTTACGAGCCATGTGCATTTCTACACACTACACTATAGGTGTTTTATCTCGAAGGTTCGTCGGTACTTTGCTAAGGTACATCCTAACCATATCCATTTTATGGACTCCCAGTCTATAGGCTACATTGCTTACCTCTAAGCAACTTTCGTATAATTACGGTAGCTCTCAACTGACTTCACCGAGCTTTTAACATTAGTCTAATTATCATAGCTTTATCTGCTAATCGGAGTATTAGAGGTGCATTTCAAGGCGTTACCCTCTCATTCTACACTTCAAGATACAAGTTCTACTAAATGACTTTAAATTTACAATATATTGCGTTCTTATTTTAAATTTTGGACAGTCATTTAGTGGCGTAGCTTTTCATTACGCAACAGGTCGCACATGCATAGTATTTAAATTATAAACTATACCTTGCATAGCTTGATGTACCCTATCCTTAAGCTTTTTTTCAGTTATAGCTTCAATCTTTTTATCATCAATCCCCAATTCAATAAGCTCATTCCTTATTTCTTTTCTAGTTGGCTCAATAAATACGGCTAAATCGTTATCAAAATCGGCATGGGACTGACCCCCAAACATATCATTTTGAGAAGATTGAAGTAATATGCAAGAAAGTTCTGCAGCTGTTTCAATCCTTTTTGGTTTTTTAATAGTTCCATATCCTGTATTAAAACCTCTTTCTAGTACTTCCTTAGTTGGTATATGAAGGCAGTTAATAGTTAAGTTATAGCTATCTAAATCATGAAAATATAAATCCCCATTTTCATGAGCTTTAGCTAATTCTTTTGGCATCATTGATAAATTATGCCATTTATTAGATTCAGATGCTATTCTTAATAGCTTAGAACTAAAATTATTACCTACATTAGCATTATCTCTATCTGTCTCTATTCCTATCTTCTTAATAGCGTTCATTAAATCAGATTTTATTTCTCTAATATGAGTTCTTTCTTTTCTATAGTTAGAGTAAACTATTTTAATATTTTCATATCCCATATCTACTAAAGCTCTCTCAACTATATTTTGAATTTCTTCAACTGTTATATTTATATTTTTTTCTTTTTCAATGTAATTTATTGTCTTTTGTACAATACTTAATACTTCACTTTCCCTTAACTTTTCTCCAGTCTCATGGCAAGCCTTTTTAATGGCATTTGCTATTTTAACAGAATCAAAAGGAACCTCCCTACCATCCCTTTTAACTACATATAGCATATCATATACCTCCCTAACACAATATATTGTATATTCTTAGTGTTAATTATATTACGTAGAATTATTCTTTTCAATTGATAAAAACTTAGTATTCTGTAGCTAAACAAGACCCATATGGTATAATTTTCTATATCAACCTATTTTGTTAAATTTCAGCTTTTGACAAATGATAACTAATACCTTTCTAAACTATATCAGTATTGATAATATTAAACTATATCAGTATTGATATAGTTATTAGTTATGATATAATTAAATTATAAAAATTATGTTGATATTAGGAGGATTGTTATGCAAAAAATAGCATTAATAGTTGATAGTGCATGTGACTTATCTCTTGAAACAATAAAAGAGAAAAATATTAATTTACTTCCACTTAGGATTTCTTATTCTTATGGAGAATTTAAAGATAAAATAGATATATCTGCAGATGAAATTTATAGTAATTTAGAAAAGGAAGTTCCTAAAACTTCTCTTCCTAGTGCAGAAGACTTAGAAAACATATTAACTTCTTTAGAAGATAACGGATATACTCATGTTATTGCTATAACTATATCTAGTGGCTTATCTGGAACCTTTAATTCAATAAGATTAGCCTTAGAAGATCATCCTAAATTAATATCTCATGTTTTTGACACAAAAATTTTAGCTATGCCTGAAGGAATAGTTGCAATGGAAGTCGCTGATTTAATTAATTCTGGAAAGACTTTTGAAGAAATAGTTGCAGCTATACCAAAAATCAGAAAAAATATTACTGGCTATTTCACTGTTAATACTCTAGAGTATTTAAAAAAAGGTGGCCGTATAGGAAGAATAGCTGGAACTATCGGTGATATGTTAAATTTAAAACCAATTGTAACTGTTGATGAAAATGGAATTTATTATACAGTTTGTAAAGCTAGGGGTAGAAAGCAATCTATGACAAAGCTTGCTGGTTTATTAAAAGATAAGCTTGCTGAAGGACCTTGTAAGGTTTGGGTGCTTCATGGTGGTGTTTTAGAAGAAGCCAAAATGTTCTTAGAGGCTTTAAAGAATTTGGATAATATATTAAGTATAGATATTTCTCAAATCAGTCCTGCTCTAGGTGTTCATGGAGGTCCTGGTTTGCTAGGTCTTGCAATTCAAAGGGTAAATTAATATGAATGAACTTAATCTTCATTTAAGTAGTATAGAGGATATAAAGGAAGAAGAAAAAAGGCTACAGCAAGAATATAAAGAAAAACTTGCTGAGCTAAAAAAAATTCAAAAGGAAAAAGAATCTGTTGGGCAAGTATTTACAAAAGGATTATTGCCTATATATGTATTTCACATACTTAGCATTGGTCCATCAAATGGAAATGATATAGCCACTAAAATAGGTGATAGGACAAATGGTCTTTGGGTACCAAGTACTGGTGGAATATATCCTTTATTAAAGAAACTTGAAAAGGAAGACTATATTATTGGAAAATGGGATGATCCAAAGAAAAAATTTCAAAAAATTTATTCTTTAACACCTAAGGGATTTAATGAATATAAAATAAGAAAAAATCTTCTAAAACAAAAGATTGAAGAATCCTTAAAGGTCTTTGAAATAATTTATAAGGATTTATATAAGTAAGTATTTTTGTATAAACTCTTTAAATTATGATAAAAATAACACTATAACTTTATAGGTGGTGTTATTTTTGAAGGGTAAAATAATAGATTACAATTTTTTTGAGGCCTTTGTTGAACTAGAAGATGATACTATAGTTAAAATTCCATTAAACCAAGTATCAAATTATTTAAATATAGGAGATACAATTAATATTGATTCAAATAGTATTAGTAGTTCTCCAAGTAATAGGCCTAAGATTATTCAAGATAAACTAGTTGATTTCTTTTAAAAAAAAGATGCTTTGATAAGCATCTTTTTATTCTGATACGCTAATTGCATTTACTGGACAACTTGCTTCTGCATCCTTAGCTTCATCTTCATGGTCACTAGGAACATCAGGATTTTTAGCAACAGCCTTTCCGTCATCATCCATCTCAAATACTGCTTCACATATTGATGGGCATAATCCACATCCAATACATGTATCTTTATCTACGTGAGCTTTCATGCTATTTACCTTCTTTCACAATTACTTCATTATTATTGTTCCCATGAATTTTAATTTTATGTGTATTAATATAATCCTTCGAAAATTAAAGAATATAAATCATCATTAATTACATATTCTTCTGCATTACCTTCTTCTAACGCTTCTGTTAAATCAACATTAATAGGCAATTCTCCAAGTAATGGTACTCCTAAATACTCAGCATGTTCTTCTGCTGATTTTTTACTAAATACTTTTATCTTAGTATCACAGCCAGGACAGTTAATATAAGACATATTTTCTATAACACCTCTTATAGGTAATGGCATCTTATTTGCCATTGCTATAACTTTCTTAACTATCATAGATACCATATCTTGTGGTGTTGATACTATTATAAGCTCTGTTATAGGGAAGCTTTGCATAACAGTTAAAGTTATATCTGAAGTTCCAGGTGGCATATCAATTAATAAGTAATCTAAATCCTCCCAAACAGTATCTGTATATAATTGAGTTAAAACACTACTTACTATAGGACCTCTCCAAACTACAGGATCATCTTCTTTAGGAATTAGTAAGTTCATAGATAAAACTTTTACTCCACCCTTTGATTGAACTGGATAATATTTAAAGTTATTTTCATCTATTGGTTCTATATGTGCTCTTTTATCATTTATTCCAAAGAATCTAGGCATAGATGGTCCTGTAATATCAGCATCTAATACACCTACCTTATACCCCTTTTTTCTTAATGTACTTGCTAGTATTCCTGTAACGGTAGATTTACCTACTCCACCTTTACCACTTATTACTCCTATGACATTTTTTATTACACCATATTTGGGCTTTAATTTCGCTGGCCCCTTTTGTTCAAAATTTAAAACCTTTTTAGGTTTTTCTTGATTATTTGAATTATTAAAACTTGACATAATAACCTCTCCTACCAATTTTTTTGTACATCTTTAGGAAGTTCATCTTCCTTATAGATATTAATATTCCATTCTTTATATTGATTTTCTCCAACTACATAATAATAATATTCAGTATTCTCTTTTTTATCTTCAACTGTTATATTACTCTTATATTCAGTTGTACTATGCCCTCTATTTTTTATCCTTATTATAATGTCAAAATCTTTTGCATTATTATCTATTACTTCAATATTAGGCGCTTTCTTTCTAGCCTTTTGTAAGAAATTCTCTAAATCAGTAGAGAATATATATTTTAAACAATCTACATCATCTTTAATATCTATTCCTACATTTCTATCTTTAAAGTCTACCGTCTTACTCAATTTGTCGATAATATCTAAAATTGGTTCATAATATATATATTCAAAATCTCTTGGTTTTCTTATTATTGATAAATTTTGAAGAATTCCCTCATCAAGTCTTTTTGAAACAGTAAAATTAACTTCATCATTATAAAAATTTCCTTCATATGCTCCAACTACATAATTGTACTGCTTTACTTCATCTCCCATTTTAATTTCAAATATGTAATCTGGCTGTAAATCTGATTTAACCTCACTAACCTTAGCTTTTGATAATAGTTCATACATATTTACTATAGACTTTTCATCTGTTACAAGAAATTTAAAAGATTTATCTCTAATACTTTGAATACTTATTTGATCCACTTGCCCAACGTTGTCAAAATAATTATTCTTATTTTTAAAACCACTTTTTCCACATGATGATAAATTAATTGATAATATAACCATTAAAGTAGTTATTAAATATTTAATTACTTTTTTCAATAACATCCTTCCCCTCTATATAAAGGTTATCCCTACAACTCATTATAATTAATTAGGAGAAGTAATTACTTCTCCTAATTATAAATAAATTATAATACTTTAACTCTTTAATAGCAAATCTTATTCAGCTTTAGGTAAAACTCATTGCTATATAATCAAAAACTATCTTTATACTTTTTTTCTCCTTACCTTCATCATAAGAAAATTTAATTATAAGAACTTTTCCCTCTGAGTAATCTCTAATATAGTAATTACTAATAATTTTTTCATCACTTACAGCCACAAACTTCCAATCATAAATATCTTCAATGTTTTTACTACTAATTATATTTCCTTTTATATTATTATAAATAGTACTCATATTACTATTTACAATGGATATACTTCCATATATATCTTTTTTATTATTGATGGTTGCAATAATATTATCTTTTTTATTATTGGTGTTATCTATATCCCATCCATTTGGTAATGAAAAACTATACCTTCCCTCTCCCAATACATATCTATTAAAACTCTCTATATTATTATTTGATATTGCAATCTTTTCTATATCTTTTATAAATAAGTTTTTCATTAATACTATAACTACCATAAGAATTGCCATTAGGATGATGGTGTAGACTTTTTTATTCATTTAATATACTCATCAGGATATATAAGTACATTTTATTTGCACCTACTTCATAGGTACAACAACTGTAGAATTTTTAAAATCATAGAACATTAACCAACATCCACCTTCTTTATCATCTACCCATGTAACAAATCCTGTCCTTCCATCATAAGGTTGTTCATCTTTATCTTTCTTTCCAGGGATTCCATATATAATATGTTTAAGATTTCCTTTAGAATCGCATTTATATCCTAATTTAAAATATCCATATTTCTTAATATAAGGATAATAGTTAAGCATTGGATAATATGCTACTGCATACCTATTATAATTAGACATATTACACATCTCATGTAAATCATTAACAGAGACCTTATACCATTTACAGAATTTTATTTCATTATATTTATTTCTGCAAACTTCAAATCCACTAGCTATACCTTCAAAGTATTCACCAACACTGCCTCTAATTTTAAATTCACTATTTTTTTCTTCTAATTTTTCTTCATACTCATCAAATTTATTTTTTAAATAACCTCTATTTAAGTCTTCAATTCCATATAAGTTTCCTTCCACACTACTATTAAAAGGATTTTTATTATGGTTTTCATATATAAATGGATTATCTTCATCTTCTTCTTCATTTCTTTCTTTATTATCTCTAGTTTCTGTTTCGTCAATTTCTATTTCTTCTCTGATAACCGTTTCTTCAGATTCGACTTGAACTTCTTCTTTAAATTCAATTTCTTTTTCTACTTGTACAACTTCCTCTTGTTCTACTTCTCTTTCCTCAACTATTTTTTCTTCTTCTAGGATATCAGTAGATTTACTTTCTTCTTCTCCCCTATGTTTACTTTTTTTCTTTTTCTCTTCCTTCTTAATATACTCCATTTTATCCTTTGCTTTATTATGGCTACAATCTACCATCTTATAATTTTTCCAGCCATCACCAGATTGCTCACCATTAATAAAACCACACATAACTATTATAGGAATACCATTCTTTTCTTTCCCTATTGCTGCTCCTGAAATCTTATCATAAGATATTCCAAGTCCTGCTACATTATCTAATGGATATTCCTTAGTTACTTCTGCCTTACCACCATCTGATACTGATATCTTACCTAAATTCAATATTTTCTTCATATCCTTCTTATTGCATATAGCTAAAATACAATATTCTTCTTCATCCCTTCTTAGATTTTGAGCATAAAAAGAAATCTTACATAAATTCCCCTTTGCCTCTATCTTTGAATATCCTGATAAGGTTTTGTCGTTCGAATTAGAGTAGCCTCTTTCATCTTCTTGTAAAATAATGAAATTTCTATACAACTTATTTAATTGTGACAAACCTCTAGAACCTCCATTTTACATTAATTCAATACATTATATGCTACTCATATCTAAATATGTTAAAAATAAAACTCGTGAGATTTTTGTATTTTACTCCAAATTTCTCACGAGTTTATTGTCTATCTTAATTTAAGATACTTATCAATTTTATCTGATAATATAGCAAATTCATTTATAGTTAGGGTTTCTCCCCTTCTTTTTGGATCCACATTAGCTTCTTTAAATGCTAACTCTAAACTTTCCTTGGATAACCCTATATTCTTAACTCCGTTCCAAAGAGTTTTTCTTCTCATGTTAAATGAACTTCTTATTATTTCAAAAAATAGCTTTTCGTTTTCCACCTTTACCTTAGGCTCTTCTAATCTATCTAATCTAATTACAATAGAGTCAACCTTAGGTCTAGGAATAAAACATTGTGGTGGTACTTTTCTTATTATTCTAGTATTACAATAATATTGAACCAATAAAGACAATGAACCATAATCTTTATTACCTGGTTCTGCATTCATTCTTTCTGCTACTTCCTTTTGAATCATTATAGTTAATGATTTAAAATTATATTTTTCCTTTAATAACTTTACTATAATTGGAGTTGTTACATAATATGGTAAATTAGCTACTAGCTTTACGCTCTTTTCTTCACCTATAACCTCATTAAAATTAACTTTTAAAGCATCATTATGTATTAATGTAAATTTAGGGTTATCTCCTATTTCCTGAGTTAATATAGGTATTAAATCATTATCTAACTCTATAGCAACAACTTTTTTCGCTTTATTTAATAATTGTGCCGTTAATGTTCCAACACCAGGACCTATTTCTATAACTAAATCATTTTCATCTACCTCCGCACCTGACACTATATCTCTTGGTACTGAATCATCAATTAAGAAGTTTTGCCCTAGACTTTTTGAAAACTTAAAGTTATACTTTTTTACTAATTCAGCAGTCTTTACATCTTTAATTTCCACTACTTAACCACTCCTAGATTTTTTTCTATTTTTTCTATTGCTATAATAAATTCTTCCTTGCTTATAGCATATTTATTTAATCTAATTAACATTTGATTTGCATTTCCATAACCTATCCCAAGTTCTTTTCCTAACATTAGCCTTCTCTTTTTAGAATTAATATCTCCTGTTAACTTAAAATAAAACATATCTTCTGAAGTGAAAATCTCTTCAACTATCTCCTCTGATGCCTTTGCCCTATTCAAAGCTTCAATTATTACTTCTGGAGATGCATTTTCAACTCCAATATCATCACCCTTAATTCCATCTTCTTGAGCAATATATGCATGTTTTATTCCTTTAACTCTTTTTGATATTATACTTCTTATTTTTTCACCTGCAAAATCTGGATCCGTTAATACTATTACACCTTTTCTCTTTTGAGCTTCCTTTATTCTTTCTATAACCTTAGCATTTATTCCAAAGCCTCCTACAGCTATAACTTCTGCTTCTACTGCTTGCTTAACAGCCGTAATATCATCTCTACCCTCAACTACAATAACTTCCTTTATCAAATTATTAACTTCCTTTCTCCAATATACCTATCTAATAATTTATCCTTATATATGTATTATGTCAAATTATATTAACAAAAAAGGGGCTGTCGCACTAAAAATTAGTGCACAGCTCCTTTTTTGATAAAAAATAAATCCCAAACTCAAAAAGTTTAGGATTTATGGTAAAATATTTTTATGCTAAAATCAAACATTTTACAAAAG
>OGCQ01003580.1_pt1 | contig 13743 bp, 9 predicted proteins | sample 1570161 | NCBI WGS metagenome assembly OGCQ01 (sample SAMEA4384402, study PRJEB24528) | human gut metagenome
GCGCAAAACAGCTCTCCGGACTGGGGAAACTTGGAGATGTTTCCAACGGTATTTCCCAGCTGAATCAGGCAGTTACAAACGGCTCTGATAAATCCACTTCTCTTGTAGATGGAACTCAGCAGCTTGAGGATGGACTGAAAACACTGAACAATACAGTTTCTTCTTTAAAAGACAGCACTACAGAAGAATCTATCAAGAAACTGGCTGCTGGTCTTTCAACAGCCAAAAAAGGTATGACAGACGCTTCTGACGGAATGACAAGTGCAGCTACCGGAATGACAAATGCCGCTGCCGGTATCAACAGTGCAGCTGAAGGTATCAACAAAGCGGCAAGCAATTACATTGATCAGGCTGCCGGTATCATGACTCAGGTAAGCAATGGTCTTTCCACTGAGCTTCCTGCTGCTGTACAGCAGGTCGGCGATCAGTTCTCAACTGTAAGCCAGCAGATCAGTACGATTCTTTCCGGATACGGTGAAACTACTGGTGAAAGACTTACAGATGCCAACACAAAGATCGCTACAGCACAGAGCACTATGACCAATGCCGCAGCTGCTCTTCAGGCTATTCAGCAGAGCGCATCTGAAGATGGAACAATTTCTGCAGAAAGCCTGAATGATGTTATCAACACACTGAACGGTGCTGCCGGTGGAATGACTGCTGTAGATGGTACATACATGAGCAGTTATTCTGATCAGGTTTCACAGGTTGCAGCTGGTGTAAATCAGAGTCTTTCTGATACACAGACCACACTTAACAGCAAAGTTTCCGAAATTACTGCAGCAACTGATGGACTGAACAAAATTTCCGCTGGTCTTGGACAAATTTCCGCTGGTCTGACTGAAGGTGCTAAGAACCTGAATACAGGTGCTGATACACTTTCCGCCGGTGCTAAGTCCATGACAGATGGTGCAACCGCGATGAACGCAGGTGCTGAAAAAATGAACGCAGGTTCAAGCCAGATTCCAGATGTTCCTTCTGATCTGCTCACACAGCTTTCTACTGGTGTAAATCAGCTTTATGAAGGTGCTAAAGCAGTAAACAACGGAACAAAACAGGTTTCTGCCGGTCTGCAGACTCTGGAAACAAATACAGCTTCTTTCCCGCAGGCAGCAGCCGGAATCAAGGCACTGAATACAGGATTTGATACATTAACTGCTAACGATGAGAAACTTACTTCAGGTGCTAAGAGCCTGAAAACAGCCGGTAAACAGATCTCCGGTGCACTTCCGCAGGTTAAATCTGGTGCAAGCCAGCTGGCAGAAGGTACTGAAACACTGACAGACGGAATCAAAACATATACCGACGGTATTGCAACACTTGCTGCAAACAGCTCCGCTCTTACAAGCGGTACCAGCCAGCTCTCTTCCGGAGCTAAATCTCTTGCGAGTGGTGCTACTACTCTTGCAAACGGAACTAAGACATTAGCAAACGGTACCTCAACTCTTCTCAGTGGTACCAAGAAACTTGTAAGTAACAACAGCACTCTGAACAATGGTGCGAAACAGCTTGCAGATGGTGCTGCTCAGATCCAGAGTGGTTCCTCTCAGCTGTATGATGGTTCCAAGAAACTTGGAAGTGGTATGAAAGAACTGAAAGATGGTTCCAAGACATTAACCACAAGCCTCAGTGATGGAGCTAAAACAGTTAAAGATAACTCAGCAAGTGATGAAACAATTAAAATGTTCGCAACACCTGTTGTGAGCGATGAAACAAAACTTACCGATGTTCCGAATAACGGACACGCAATGGCACCTTATATGATGTCTGTAGGCCTCTGGGTTGGTGCACTGGCATTCTGCCTGATGTATCCTCTGGCTCAGTATAAAGGCAAACTGAAATCCGGTTTTGCATGGTGGGCAAGCAAAGCTTCCGTACTTTATCCGGTAGCAATGCTTCAGGCAATCGGTCTGATCCTTCTGTTACATGCATTTAACGGATTCACCCCTGCTGAGATGGGCAAGACAGTTCTCTTCGCCTGCCTCGCAGCAATGACCTTTACATCCATGATGTACTTCTTCAACATTACACTTGGTAAAGTAGGAAGTTTCCTGATGCTGGTATTCATGGTCGTTCAGCTTGCAGGATCTGCCGGTACTTATCCGGTCGAGATTTCTCCTGCATTTGTTGCAAAGATTCACGCATACCTGCCATTCACCTACACAGTTGATGCATTCCGTGCAACGATCAGTGGTGGCAGAAGCATTACTACTTCTGTAATTGTACTGGCTGTACTGTTTGTGATCTTCACGATCCTGACAATCCTTCAGTTCAATCACATGGCCAAGAGAAAGAAAGAAGAAAAAATCGTTCTCTTCGACTGGCTGGAAGAAAGAGGTCTTGCTTAACTAATATGTAACTGACAGAAGCTCCCCCGAACCTTCTGTTGGATATAAAAAAAATAAAACCTGTACGGTGGACTGAAAAACCACTGTACAGGTTTTTTTATTATAGAAAGCCCCGGAACTCCTGATCCATGGAATTCCGGGGCTTAGTTTTATTTTTTACTTTTCCGCCTCAGCCGTTGGTGTTGCTGTGGCTTTTGTTTTTGATTCACTGTTTATCAGTGTCTCATATGCATTAAACATTTCTTTTACCGTCATTTTGTTTACGAGAAATACTTTGTTTCCAACGACAGCTGCGTAATAGTTTGTGTCATATGTGTAGAAGGTAACGGTTGTCTGGTTCTTATCAGAGTCTGTGAATACAGCAGTCATCTCCGGGTCTGTAGCCGGTGTATAAGCGTCCGTCAGTCTCTTCTGGCCTGCCATATTTATCAGCTTGTTATAGAAAGTGGTAAAGGTTGTACTTTCTATCTCCTTACCATCCAGCTGATAAGTCGTTGTCTCTTTGTCATTGCCGTCATCATCTTTGGATGTTTCACGTGAAACATTTACAGTATTTGTTGCGCCGCCGTAAGTAACCTGAAGCTGATCCAGATTTTTTACAGACAGATAATTGACGATCAGTGACCAGAGATCTGATGGTGCTTTGTCAATAACTGCGCTCAGAGTATCCGCGGACATTGTATAAATATGTTTGTTATCCACAGTTACATATCGACTGCCATCACTTGCTTCATCGCCAACGTAGATAACAAGTTGTTTATCTACTGTTGTTGTCTTGGTATCCTCTGAAGAACTGCTGTCATCAGAAGCATCCGTGCTGTCAGAACTATCTGTCGAACTGTTTTCTGCTGAAGCTTTATCATCAGTACTGTCGACACTCTCAGAATCACTCTCAGAGGCTGTAGAATCCTTTTCTGAAGAATCTGTACTGCCTGAGCTGTCATCCTTCACCTCTTCCTGATAATCCACTGTAATCGTCGCATACGGCTTATCAAGGCCATACTGTGAAAGATCCTCTGCATTATAATTTACAAACTGATCATATGCAAAATTTCCAAGTCCGGAGGTTACATTTCCTGCTGCTGTAGTATCCGCAGTTTCTTTATCACTGCTTCCATCGCTGGAAACATCCCAGGTAGCTCCATCAGAATTTTCTTCCAGAACATAGGAATCTTTATCCTCGCTTACCTGGACTTTCTTTACTGTGGAAGAATCAATTGTCGGGAAATCTTCTCCCTGTGCATAATCGTAAAGAGATTTCATAAACGGAGTGACCGTATCTGCCGCTACTACATACACAGTACTGTCATCATCATCTTTGGAAATGTAATACTGATTCGTGGAAGTATTCTCATCTCCGATATTAAACTTGGTTGTGCCATCACTGGTATCAACGGTCACCGTATTGGACGGGGAATCCAGTCCATATTCGGTAAGATCGTCTACTTTTTTCAGAACCCTGTCAGCTTCCACCTTTTCGATGGCGGAAGCTGCAGAATCCAGAGTTGTCTGATTTACAGGGAAAGCAGTCTCATCTTTTTTCACCCAGGAATCATCTTTTTTCTCAAAGGTAGTTTCCTTCTTGTCTACGATAAATTCCAGAGATTTGATGTCATCCGTTTTCACGGAAAACACTTCTGTTTTGCTTTCCTCCTCACTGCTGCTCTCTGTCTTTTCCTCTTTGGATACGTAGGTATTCAGTCCCACATACGTACCACCTAGAACTGCCAGAACAACAACAGCTGAAACAAGTTTGGTTGATTTTTTCATTATGCTTTTCTCCTCTTAAGCCAGATTAAAAATCCTGCAACAAGGAACACTCCCGGGATCAGACCAATAGTACAGATCTTCCAGAAGGCTGCATCATAATCCGTTACGGTCAGGCTTGTAGACTCAAGGCTCTTGGATGGGATGGAAACGGAATTGCCGTCATCTGTGCTGGTCATCCAGTTTAAGGACTCCAGAAGAAGTTTTTCATTTCCGCCGGATACCATCTGGTTTACCTGACTCTCCATCAGATTTGCTGTGGAGTAGTAAACGATCTGTGTTTCCTTGTCATCATCCAGTTTCTCAGTAATGGCAACACCAAGATCAAACGGGCCGTCTACATCTCCGTCTTCTTTCTCGATATTGCTGCTCTGCATGTTTGTCTTAGAGTAAGCCTGGTCAGAAGTTGTCAGGATACTGTCAATCGTTACGGTATCTCTTACATCATCTGTTTTCTGAATACCCTGTGCATATGGAGCCAGTACATAAGAGCCTGCGGAAGCGGTCTCAGAGCTTGCATCTGTGCTGTTAACAGTCGGTACCAGATAATACGGCATCTGCATTCCATAATGCTGGCTGTCGCCCTCAAATACGATTCCTGCTGCACGTTTTACGCCATAATTTTCAAGGACAGCATCGAAGTTCGGCAGATCATCCTGTGTATAATCAGAGAAGATCATGGCCTTTCCGCCCGCCTCCAGATAATCCAGGATCTCTGTTTTTTCTTCCTCGGAAATATCGCTCGTCGGAGATACGATCATCAGGCAGTCAGCATCGTCCGGAACTTTTCCTTCTGTGAGAAGGTTCAGATCCTTGATATCAATGTTGGCTTTCTGGATATCCTCTTTAAAGCTGGAATCCAGATCTTTTTCGCCATGTCCGGATAACGTGTACATGATCGGAAGGTTCTCGGATGTCACATATCCGATAGCACTTGTGATCTGTCCCTCACCGTCAAATCCGGTCGTGGTCTGCTGCCAGGTATTGTAGTCTACAGAAGTAGAATACATATCGTTGTAATTGATAACTTTGTTTCTGTCTCCGCAAACTACGATCAGGCTGTTTGATGCAAGATCATCGCTTGTATATTCAGAAGCAAATTTCGGATTTACAACCGGATCTTTTACTTCAACTTTAATATGTTTGGACTCATCTTTATAGCGTGACAGCAGGTTGGAAATCGTATCATCCTCAGAGCCGCTTGGTGCGATCTGGTAAATGGTCACATCTTTATCCAGTGCTTTCAGCACTTTCTTTGTCTCATCACCGATGGTATAAAGCTTGGATGAACTTACATCCAACTGCGAATATTTAGACGGGATTGCACCTACGATCATATTAATCACAACTACGATCACGATAAAGATCGCTGCCATAGCCATGCTGTAAGTACCATTTTTAATATGCTTTTTACTGATAGTGCCTACCAGTTTTTTCGGATCTGGTTTATGTTTCTTTTTCCCGGAATCCTGCGCAGTTTCTGTCTCTACTGCCTCGCTTTTATTTTTCTTGAATTTCTCACTGAATTTCATTTCCATTCACCCCCTAGTTCCAGCGTCTCTTCTGAATGGACTGCATGGTAAGAAACAGACAGATTGCAACGACAGAGATAAAATATACGATTCCTGTCACGTCAAACACACCGTTTGTAAAGTTCTCATAATGTCCGCTCAGATTAAATACATTCAGTACTTTCTGGATACCACCCTGGAAAATACTTGATTTTACAACGTATACGATCACAAGGGCAACTTCTCCTACAACTCCGATCACTGCAGAGATCAGAACATTTTTGATCATGGTATAAATGATAATTGCGATCGCCACGATCAGAAGTCCGAATGCCACTGCCGTTGACATGGAAGTCTGTGAGAAAAATGAGGAAATTCCATTCATCATATAGAAAGCAAACAGAAATACAAAAGTAAGTACTGCTGCAATTACCTGGCTTTCCGTAAGTGCTGACATAAATACACCAATTGCCAGATTCGCACATCCAAGAAGGAAAAATCCCAGGATTCCTGTATATGCGGAAGCATAGGAAATGGTTCCAAATTTACTCATGATCAGTGGATAAAAGCACATGATCACAACCGGAATGGCAAATACGGCTACCAGTGCAAGGTATTTTCCAAATACGATATCCCACACAGATATCGGCGCTGTCAGAAGCAGCTGATCTGTTTTTTGTTTACGTTCTTCTGCAAGTACACGCATGGAAAGGATCGGCACACCGATCAGGAACACGAAGGTCAGTGCGCTTAATGTAGATTCAAATTTTGAATAACCTGCTGAGAGCTGATATGCGGAAAAATAAATTCCAGTCAGCACCAGGACAAAAAATATGAAGAGATATCCAACCATGGAGGTCAGATAGCTTTTCAGTTCTCTTTTAAAAATTGCTGTCATGACTGATCCCCCTCTTTTTTATCTGAAGCTTTCTCCGTTTTCTCAGATTTTTCTGTTTCCGAAGATTTATCTTCTACCGGTTTCCACTGTGATCTTTCCTGTTTCCCGGTGGATTTCTTTTTTTCTCCTTCGGTAAGCTCAAGGAATACATCCTCAAGAGAAACTCTCTTAACCTGCATCTCGTAGATCGGGCAGTTTGCTTTTGCCATAGCATAGAAAACTTTTTCGCGGATATCCACATTTTCCTGAATGGAAACTTTTGTTTTCCACAGTTCTTCGTCGCTTTCGTAGGACATTTCCACACCGGTAACGCCTTCGATCGTTTCCAGATCTTTTCGGATGGTATCTTTCTCGCCTTTTACTTTCATAAGGAGACTGTTGGAACCTGCTGCCAGACGTTCCAGATTGTCCGGCGTATCACTGGCTACCAGTTTTCCGTGTGAAATGATCAGAACGTAATCACATACTGCTCTCACCTCGGAAAGGATATGAGAACTTAAGATAACCGTATGTTTCTGTTTCAGGCTTTTGATCAGGTCACGGATCTCGATGATCTGCTTCGGGTCAAGTCCTACTGTAGGCTCATCCAGGATGATCACTTCCGGATATCCAAGGATCGCCTGTGCAAGGCCAACTCTCTGGCGGTAACCTTTGGAAAGGTTTTTGATCAGACGGTCTTTCATGTCTGTGATCTTTACCATATCCATGACTTCTTTTATCTGCTTGTCTTTTTGGTTTCTTGGGATTTTTTTCAGATCAGCCGCAAATTTCATGTACTCAAGAACAGTCATGTCAAAATAGAGTGGCGGCATTTCCGGCAGATAGCCGATACATTTCTTGGCTGCCTCCGGTTCTTCCAGAATGTCATGACCATCGATCATTACTTTTCCCTCTGTGGAAGCAATGTATCCTGTGATCATGTTCATTGTTGTTGATTTTCCTGCACCGTTGGGGCCCAGGAATCCGTAAATTTTCCCCTTTTCGATCTGAAAGGAAAGATGGTCAACGGCTGTATGATCGCCGTATTTTTTGACCAGATTACTTACTTCGATCACTTTACTCTCCTCCTTTTATTCTCCGGGAAATACTTTTTCAATTCTTGATTTCCCATCTTATAAGATGCCAGAGGCAAAAGGTCCTGAAACTGAAGCCCTTGACTCTGGCGTCTTTTCAATACCAATAGAAAATGCCCCTGGATGAAACAGAGAATGGGGGAATCCAGGGGCATCTCTATCATATTATAGTGTAAAAGTAATTTGTGATAAAAGTAGGATAAATTTGTGATAATTTTGTGAAACAAATCAGCGAAAAATCTCCTGTCACACAAATTCTTCTTTTGTTCGACAGGAGATTACATTTTCTGAGCAGCAAGATTTTGTTATGCCAGTGGTTCTCTGAGCGGCGTTCCTGCTTTTCTCGGGTATTTTCCAGGTGTGTTTTTTACTTTTTCGATGATGACCAGGGAACGGCTGATCTCGGATCCCGGAAGATCGAAGTACTGAATGTCTCGGATCTTTCCACCGAGGATTTTTACTGCTTTTTCCGCCGCTTCGGCTTCTTCCTTTACTGAGCCGGATTTATAGGAGACAAAAAGTCCTCCGACTTTTACGTATGGGAGACAGTATTCGGACAGGGTTGCAAGACCGGATACTGCTCTGGATACACAGAGGTCATATTTTTCTCTGTAGGCTTTGTTTTTTGCATATTCTTCGGCTCTTCCGTGGATGGCTGAGATGTTCTCAAGTCCAAGGAGTGCAAAGGTTTCTTCCAGGAATTTCACTCTTTTGTTCAGGGAATCCAGAAGGCAGGCTTCCAATTCCGGGAAAGCGATCTTCAGGGGAACCCCCGGAAATCCGGCACCGGTTCCGATGTCCATGACCGTTTTTACCTTGCTCATATCTACGGCTTTGACACAGCAAAGGCTGTCCAGGAAATGTTTCACGAGAACCTCATCGAATTCTGTAATTCCGGTAAGGTTCATAACTTTATTTTTTTCTACAAGGAATTCGTAGAACTGGATAAACTGATTTTTCTGCGTGTCATTAAGAGTAATTCCAAGTTCTTCGCAGCCTTTTTCCAGGATTTCTAAATTGTACATGCAGTTTCCTCTCTTATTCTTTGTTTTTTATGTTTTCATTATTCAGAATGTTATCAATGTTTATGTCCGGCTTTGCTTTCCAGGTATACAAGAAGTACAGAGATATCTGCCGGGGATACGCCGGAGATTCGGGATGCCTGGCCGATGGATACCGGTCTGTAAGCCTCCAGTTTCTGACGTGCTTCAATGCGGAGGCTTCCTACATCTTCATAATCAATGTCTTCCGGAATTTTTTTCTGCTCCAGTTTTTTGAACTGCTCCACCTGTTTCATCTGGCGGCGGATATAGCCATCATATTTGATGTTGATCTCTACCTGCTCACATACATCTTCTGGAAGTTCCGGTCTTTCTTTATCAATCGGTGCAAGCACTTTATAGTTAAGTTCCGGTCTGCGGATCAGCTCTGCAATGGTGGTTCCTGATTTCAGCAATGTACTTCCCTGAGATTCCAGAAGGCTCTGTACTTCTGCAGAACCGCCTACAGTCGTATGTTCTACTCTCTCGATCTCTTCATGGATCATTCGTTCTTTTTTCTGCAGTTTATGGTATGTCTCATCATCGATCAGGCCAACCTCCCAGCCTTTTTTGCGGAGACGGAGGTCTGCATTGTCCTGACGGAGCAGCAGGCGGTATTCGGCGCGGCTTGTCATCATTCGGTACGGCTCATGGTTTTCTTTTGTTACCAGATCATCGATGAGAACGCCGATATATGCCTCGGAGCGATCCAGGATCAGCTGTTCTTTTCCTTTTACTTCCATGGCTGCGTTGATTCCTGCGATCAGACCCTGAGCGGCTGCTTCCTCGTATCCTGAGCTTCCGTTAAACTGTCCGCCGCTGAAAAGGCCCTTGATCTTTTTGAATTCCAGTGTCGGGTAGAGCTGGCGTGGATTGATGCAGTCATACTCAATGGCGTAGGCATTTTTCACGATCTTGGCGTGCTCCAGGCCTGGTACGGAATGGTACATTTCGTACTGGACATCTTCCGGAAGGGAGCTGGACATTCCTCCGATGTACATTTCATTTGTGTAAAGGCCTTCTGGCTCAATGAATACCTGATGGCGTTTTTTGTCTGCAAAACGGACGACTTTATCTTCGATGGACGGGCAATAACGCGGACCGGTTCCTTCGATCATTCCGGAATAAAGAGGGGATCTGTCCAGGTTTGCGCGGATGATCTCGTGTGTTTTTTCGTTTGTGTAGGTCAGCCAGCAGGATTTCTGCTCGATCTGTACGGATTCCGGGTCTGTGGAGAAGGAGAACGGTACGACTCTTTTGTCTCCGAACTGCTCTTCCATTTTGGAATAATCGATGGTGTTTCCGGCGATCCTGGCAGGGGTTCCTGTTTTGAAGCGGAACATTTCGATTCCCAGTTTTTTCAGAGAATCCGTGAGATAGTTGGCTGCCTGAAGGCCGTTTGGTCCTGTGTAGTTGCTGACATCGCCGTAGATGCAGCGGGCCTTGAGGTAGGTTCCTGTACAGAGAACTACGGCTTTTGCGTGGTAGGTGGCTCCTGAAAAGGTTTTTACACCGGTGATGTGGTTATCTTCTACCAGAAGTTCTGTTACTTCGCCCTGGCGGATAGTTAAGTTTTCTGTGTTTTCCAGAGTTTTTCGCATCTCGGTGCTGTAAGCCTGTTTGTCGGCCTGGGCACGGAGAGAATGGACTGCAGGGCCTTTGGACTGGTTGAGCATTTTGGACTGAATGAATGTTTTGTCTATATTTTTGCCCATTTCTCCACCGAGGGCGTCCAGTTCGCGGACGAGATGGCCTTTGGAACTGCCGCCTACGTTGGGGTTGCAGGGCATCAGGGCGATGCTGTCTACGCTGACTGTGAACATGACTGTTTGCAGGCCCAGACGGGCACTTGCTAATGCGGCTTCGCAGCCTGCGTGGCCGGCGCCTACTACTATGATGTCGAAAGACTGTTCCAGATTTTTCATGCTTTTTCTCCTTTATTTCTATTTTTTATCTTTGTTTTTATTGTGTGATGTATGTTTTGCTTTCCTTGGCAGGAGGCATGGGGTTCTTGCTTTGGGAAGATAAGGAAAACCGCAAAGGGGCCGTAAAGCCACGGCCCCTCTGCACACCCCTCGGGCTTTTTTTTAGAAGCGCTTGGTTGTGGGGATGTGTGTCTTTATCGACTTTTGTCTGTATTCTTCGGTGTTGAATATGGGACGCTGTGCCGATTGTTGCAGTGTAGCTGCAACGAGGCTCTCGACGTGCGGTGCACGTCTGCGGGGGTATACAAAGTTCTGTTTGCCACGTTTCGGCTCAGTGTTGAATTGCCAGTACAGAAGCATACAGGCACAGGTTAGTAACTTTCTGCCTTCCTCAATCGCCGCACTTTGTAAAAAAGGCCCAGGGGTGTGCAGAGGGGCGCGGCCTTGTGCCCCTTTGCGGTTTTCTCACATTCCAATGTGAAGTACCTCTGCGGGCTTCCGCAAACTATACCTATGCATAAGTCCCTGCGTACTCACGCAACCCTCGTGGGAACTACTTGCCCATACAAAATTTAGAGAATATCTCATTAACAAGGTCTTCCCCAAGTGATTCTCCCAGAATCCTTCCCAAACTCTCATACGCATCCGTCAGATCTATAGAATAAAAATCCTCCGGCATTCCGCTCTCTATACTGTTCTCTACCAGAGAAAGACTCTCCTTCGCTTTCAGAAGTTCCTGCCTGTGGCGCTCATTCGTGATATATACTTCATCATTGAAGTTTATCTCCCCACTGAAGAACATTTCCCGGATTTTTTCTTCCAGATCCGTAATTCCTGTTTCTTCTTTTGCAGAGATTGGAATTACCGGCTGGTTTATTCTGGACTTCAAATCTTCTATATCTATAGCAGATTTAAGATCTGTCTTGCTGTAGAGGACAATTGTCTTTTTCTCTTGCAAAATTTTTATGATTTCTTCGTCGTTTTCATCCAGCGGTACGGAGGAATCTACGACATAGAGAATCAGATCCGCATCTGCTGCCATTTCTTTGGCTTTGGATACGCCGATCTTCTCAACGATATCTTCCGTCTGGCGGATTCCGGCTGTGTCGGCGATCTTTAATGTGATCCCGTGCAGGTTGATGTACTCTTCCAGGACGTCTCTGGTGGTTCCTGCGATGTCGGTTACGATGGCTCTGTCTTCTCCCAGAAGCAGATTCAGCAGAGATGATTTTCCTGCGTTTGGCTTGCCCAGGATTACTGTCCGGATGCCTTCCTGAATAATCTTTCCGTCTCCGGATGTTTTTAACAGGTTCTGTATTTTTTCTTTTTCTTCTGCTACGATCTGCTCTAATTCTTCTGAGTATCCTGTCAGATCATAGTGCTCCGGGTCGTCTAATGCCGATTCAATGTACGCTATATGGTACAGTAATTTTTCTCTGATCTGCTGTACGGTTTTTCGGACTGAACCCTTTAATTGGCCTACAGAATTCTTTAATGAGTACTCATTTTTGGACTGTATCACGTCCATAACGGCTTCTGCCTGGGAAAGATCGATCCTTCCATTGAGGAATGCACGCTTGGTAAATTCTCCCGGTTCGGCAATAATGGCTCCGTTTTTCAGCACAGTTTCCAGTACTTTTTTCATAGCCAAAACACCGCCGTGGCAGTCGATTTCTATGGTATCTTCCCCTGTATAGGTTCTTGGTGCGCGCATGGCCATGACCAGAACTTCGTCTACCATTTCTTCACTATCATAGATATATCCATAATGGATCGTGTGGCTTGGAACGTCTTTCAGAGATTTTTTCCCTCCTTTAGAACGGTATACTCTGGATGCGATCTCGAAGGCCTCCGGGCCACTGATCCTGACGATTCCGATTCCCGATGCACTCATGGCCGTGGAAATCGCCGCAATCGTTGTCTCTTCCATTTTTCACTCTCCTTTATCAGGCGGATAAAAGCATCCGCATCTGCTATGTAATTCTGCATCAGATAACTGCTGCACAGTTTATCCGGTTAAACGCAAAAATGTTACTCCGGAAAAGCTTTTTACACGCAAAAAACACGTGTTATTCACGCTTTCACCTAGAATAACATCTTCTGTCAGTTTCCATATTTATAAAGCTGATCTCTGCATTCCGGATGTCCGCTGCAGAAATATCTTTTATTATTTGCTCTTCAATGATTATAAAGAATTGTTGTGGAGATTGCAATGATAATTTTTAACCAAATCAAGTAAGTCCCCTGCTTCCATTGCGAATATCCGCTTGACTTTCCGGTTTTATGAAAAAAAGCCGCATCCACGAAGCTTAACGCTCCGGGATACGGCTTATATTCTTACCACTGAATCAGTAATTATTACGTTTCAGTTTTACCACTACATGTCTGTAAGGTTCTTCTCCCTCACTGACTGTCTCTACATAGCGGTTGCCCTGCAGAGATGCATGGATGATCCTTCTTTCGTACGGATTCATCGGTTCCAGAACTACCGGTTTTCTGGTTTTCTTTACCTTGAAGGCGATTCCTCTTGCAAGGTTTTCCAGAGTTTCTTTACGGCGGCGTCTGTAGTCCTCTGTATCAAGCTTTACACGAATATAAGTAGACTCGCCTTTGTTTACTACAAGGCTTGTCAGATACTGAAGAGAATCCAGTGTCTGACCTCTTTTTCCGATCAGGATACCCATATCCTCACCTTCAAAATCTACATCCAGAGAACCGTCAGCTGTGTTGTATTTCGATGTGATCTCCACTTCTCCAAGATCCATGGATCCGAATACATCACGAAGAAATACTACTGCTCTCTCCTCAACCTCTTTGATCTTCTCCGGATCAGTCAGGATCTCTACCGGTCTGCCCTGCTTCGGTGCTTTTTCACGTGTTTCCTTTGGCTGGCGCTCCTTCGGAGCTCTCGGCTGTTTCTCACGTGCAGGTTTTGCTTTACCCTGGGAATCTCTTGCAGGTCTTTCCTTCGGTGCTGCAGCCTTCAAAGGTGCCTCTTCAGATGTTTTCTCCACCTGTACAGACTCTGTTTTTACCGTTTTCTTCTCCTTTACAGGAGCTGCCTTCGGTGCAGATTCTTTCTTTACATTTGGAGTAAAAGGCTTGTCTAATTTCTTCTCTTCTTTAATAGCGTCCAGTTTCACGGACTCTACCAGTTCATCGATCTCCTGCATATCAGAAA
>OGCQ01003610.1_pt1 | contig 13632 bp, 17 predicted proteins | sample 1570161 | NCBI WGS metagenome assembly OGCQ01 (sample SAMEA4384402, study PRJEB24528) | human gut metagenome
CTACACCTTTCATCGAATCTTCGTATCTCATATTATTCACCTACTCTTCCTCAACTGAACCACTATATTCAATTATTCCATACCAATCTTTACATATCTTCTCTTTTGAACATATAAAGATGAGTGAAATCTGCATTACCCATATAGCACCTTTGGCTAACATTGAAAAGAAAATTTATTTGAATCAATGTGAGATACCTATTGAAAATATTATCTTGCTACGCAATAATGATACCATATATCTTTTTACCGAAAGTGAGTATGCAGCATTATAACAAAAAGAACCTGTTTATGTTCAGGTTCTTTCTGATCGTATTCAATATAAACTATATAATTATTCGCTTTCTCACAAATTATTCTTCATAATTTCCAAATAATTTTCCGGGAATCCAATCAGATTCAAATCAATGTCGTCCCTATATTCATCTATCACTGTTTCCACCGTCTGAATCAATGATTTCTTACTAAATTCTACAATAACCCACAACGGCATTTTGCTAGAATATTTCAATTTGTGATGTTTTACAATCAGACTATCTTTATAATAATTTTTCTCCCTGCTGAAATTTTCCATAACTTCCTTGTAACCCTTTTTGTTATAGAAATTATTTTCATCGTAATGCTAATCATGCGGAGCTTCTATACATTTGGCTATTGAAAATCCATATACTATCTGTGTCCTATAATATACTTCTGCTTTTTCAATATAGTCACTACCAGAAGGCTCTTGTCTGAATTGCAAAGCATAACCCGTAAAACGATAATAATTTACTCTTTTTAATATATCTTTTGCTTTTTCTCTATCAGCGACAATCATCCCGTGAACTATTAACTTATCTAACTGTTCATCAAAGGTCAATGGTTTTTTCAAATCCATAAAATCTCTCCTTAACGTAAAAAAGCTGAGCACACGACTCAGCTTGGTCCCCAATGTCCAAAAGACTTCGGGCAACTCTGTTACATATAGTATATTCAAAACTCAGAAAAATTGCAATAGTTTTTATATTTTTTTCGCATTTTCATCGTTACAAGTTCTACTACATTGCCTGTAAGTAGTTCATTACTACTAAGAATTTCTCCCCACACCTTTGCATTTACCCCGATTCTGCCATGAACCTTAGTAGTCGAAACCGTAGTATTTTCAATATCTTCCACCATATATTGCCCTGTGTTGCCCCAGTCTGCGAAGGTATGCATTATCATAAAACTGGAGTGCCGTGGAATACAAATAGTATTTTTATCATCTATATTAAACCTCCTAAAATGCTTGATTTTACTGTATTTTCAGCACTTACAACAATTCCGCAATATTTCTATGATAGTATTTTTGTTCACATTTTTAGCATATTTTGGAATAACTTTGCATAACTTTTCCTTCGTTTGGGCTAAATACTGGGCTATTTTCAAACCTTTTAGCCCACAACCTTTTTCATCTCTTCTAAGGCATCCTCAAACTGCAAATGAGTATATGTATTAAGGGTAACTCCTATATCTGAATGTCCCATAATATATTGTAATGTCTTTGGGTTCGATTTTAATTTCCCAACATATTTGCCTTAGAATATAATGTTTTAATTACACTCATTACTTCATCAGAGCATAAAATTTTCTTCAATGCCTCTTTAAATTCATCAATATTATTGCATTCATATGATGGTTCAAAGCACTCCATATCATCTGTAAAATCCTTTCCTACCGTAATCGCTACTGGAAAATTGCATTCAAAATTTGAATACATAATCATGATAGTCTTGCTATAATCATCTAATACTGGAACTACTACATTAAATATTGTTGCCGCTTTATATTCTATTTCATAAGTATTAACTTTCATATAAAGTGGTTTTCCATATAACACAAACCCCGTTTTATCACCTAAAGCTGAAATTTGCTCCTTGAGTATAGTTTCTGGAAAATCACTTGTATTTTTTTCCAAATCTTTGACATCCTTAAATCCCCATAAATCTATAGCCATTTTTCAACCTCCTAATATTTCAAACTTTATTGGTAAATGATCAGAAAATCTTTCCTTATCTATTGTTGTATTTGGCACAAAATTATATTTTTTTGTTTTTTCAACTATTTCAAAATAGTTCCAACTAAATTTTTCAATATAACATGGTCTTAGTAAAACCGAGTCAAAAGAATACCAATATATTGCATGATCATCTTTGTCACTAGAATTATAATATGTGCCTTGAACAAGTTTATTAGCCCCCATCAATGACCACATTGGATTGTAATAAAAATACACTATTTCGCCATCAACTTCACGCGTTATTTTAGCAGCATGGTTTGCTGACATTGTCGCATTAAATCCATAACCACTACAAATTCCTGCTTCATATGGTTGCATATTAAAGTCTCCCACAATAATTGTTCTTTTTTCCATACTCTTAAATATTTCTTGTTCATATTTATTCAATTCTCTTGCTATATGATTGGCACGATTATATTGTGCTTCATTTGATTTTGACTTTTTACTTAAAAGATGAACAACAACAAGCAAACAATCTACTCTACTATTCTTTTTAATTTTATAAATAGAATAATGATTTTCTTCTTTAAATGGAATTATATCTATTCCATTCCTAGCTAATACTCTTATATCATTTTGTGTACTAATCCGAATATCATTCCATTCCTTACCATTTATTTTTAGACTATTTATAAGTGAAGTAATATCTATCTTCTTTGCCTCAGCCAAAGCAACAATATCTGTTTGATTTTCCAATATCAAATCTTGTAACGGACCAATAAGATTCTTATTATACATATTCCAAAACAAGTACCTAATGTTTCTCACCCCTTTTGCATAACAATCTGTAAAATATATTATAAGATTACAACATTTTTTTACAGAGAAACGCTCCAGCAGAACCAGAACGTTATTCTTTTTCTAATACCAACAATCTTGAGTCCTTCAGTTTGCACTTATAAGAATATTTATTTTTTTCCAAAATTCCAGAAAAGCAAAGATAATAGTTTAATGCTTCATCCCTCTCCTCTGGGATATCAGTTAATTCATTGCTTAAGTAATTATACACATATGGAGATATTGATATCTCACATATCTGTTTTTTACTATTCCTACTTAAAATCTTAAGATAATACATTTTTATATCTGCCCCACCTTTAGGGATATATTTGTAAATGTACAAGGCACATTTTCCATAATAAATTTTCTGTATATCCATATCCTCTTTCAAATTCCCAGAATTAAAATTCTTATGTGGCAAATATTTTCTTTCACCACCATTGCCATTAAAATCGAAGAAATTATTTTTGCTTTTCTTCTCTCCTCGCACCAGCAAACCATTACCATCCATATTTTTAAAAACTTTTTTCAGCATCCTATTTAAACAACTTATCAAACGATTTCTAATATCTGTTGTGTCCAAATCCTTATAAAAATTGTTTGTTTCCTTTTTCGATGCCATTTTATGCCTATAAGGACAATCTATATCATGCTTTTCCGTATCTGACTCTATCACTTTAAAGTATCTTCGTTGATTTCCTCTTGCAACAGTAAGCGGAGCCAATTTGCAAATAGGGCAAAACATATGCCCGTCATATTTTCTTATTGCTTCCATATGATTTTTATCATATAAATCCCAATAAACACTTGCTGGGTAATTTGTATCATTCTCAAAATAAAATTCATCATATTTATTTTTCATGCTAAACAATCCCTTTCTTACTTTAATTTTCCCTTACCTCTATTAAATATTCTTACTATCTCATATCAAAACCACACCCTTATTATATTATATCGTCATTTTCTCTTCTTTTCCATAGAAAAAACGCCCCAGCTATAAAACCAGAGCGTTACCTATCTTCCATATTAAATTACCTTAAACATCTTCTGCGACATCGGTTTCTCTTTCTTCTGCTCAACCTCCGCCTGTGCTTTCCTAAACTCTTCCATCCGTTTCAATTCTTCCTCTGCATCATCGAATCCGATATGCGTGTACACATTCATGGTAACGCTAATATCCGAATGCCCCATGAGATACTGCAGTGTCTTAGGATTCATTCCCGATTTTGCCATATTCGAGCAATACGTGTGTCGGCATACATGAGGCGTGATATTTGGCATTTGCACTCGGTAGATGTCATTGTATCTGCCGACCATATGATTGAAACGATGTTGCCAGTGCATTGCCACAAGTGGCATTCCATTATCATCGTAAAACAGGAATCCGCTATATCCATCTATGGCTTTCTCCACTTTCGGTGCATTTCTATCCTCAATGATTGCCTGAAACATCTGTGCCACATCCTCCGTGATTGGCAATACTCTTGTTCCGGCATCCGTCTTTGTGGTTTCTATGATGTATCGCATATCTGATGTTCTCTGCAACTGATGGTCGATATTTATGGTTCTATTTTCAAGATCAATGTCTTTCAGCGTCAATCCACAAAATTCCGATATTCGCATTCCCGTATGAAAGAGTATGTACACCACTTCATAGTATTTGCAGTACACTACATCGTCATGCACAAACTTCAGGAACATCCAAAAATATCTTTTTCTTTTAACTTCTGCAATAAGGAGTCATTCACGCTCTCTATTTCATATTGATCGAAAGCATAATAATAGGGTTTGTACAACCTGTCCATCCCCTTACCCCAGCTGTCTGGAGCATCATATCTATATTCTCCCCACTCAGCATTACGTGCATAGAATAAATAATCTGTCAGCAACATTTCCAGTGTCATTACAGTTAAATGAATTTCATCTTCAGCATCTCCCTGATCAACTAGAGTAGACATATCCAGCCATTTTATAAAAACTGTCTTTTTTTCCTTCCTTTTTGGAAACGGGGCAAGGCAATTATTTTTAAATAACGTATGCCATTTTGCATAAATTTTTGACAACTGACTTTTTTCTTCTCTCTGATCCTGCTTTCCCTCTACCCGTTTTAGCTCCTCATATTCTTTGGATAACGTTTTCATTTTTTCAAGTGCATTCATATAATCCTTCGATGGAAATTCTTTATCATCAACAGTATATAGCACATTTATTTTTTCTTTTGCCATATTTATTTCCCACACTTTTCATTTTTTATAAAAATTATATCACACAACAGCCCTATACACCATTATACTTATTCATAGCCAAGAATATCTTTTCTCATTATGTGAATATATTGTGACTTATAATCCGTTGTCTCAAAATCAACTTACACTTAAAATATAATTAAGTCAATCTGGAGGTGACAAATTGGATATTAAAAAAAGACTTGGAAAAAGAATCAAAGATCTACGTAGTGATTTTGGATATAGCCAAGAAAAATTTGCTCTGCTTATTAATATGGACAGAACATATTTGGCATCAGTTGAAGCGGGCCGTAGAAATATATCTATACTAAATATTGAAAAAATCGCAAATGGATTAAACATCTCTTTATCTGAACTCTTTGAAAACATATAATTTTTATTAGGGGAGGGATTCACTTTGGCATATTACACATATCTTCAACCAACTGATCAACCCACTGGTGTTTTTAGGCTACTTGATTGGCTAGAAGCCAATTTTTGTAATGATGACTATCAAGACTTTCGATGTCTTGTAGCATTTGCAAAAATAAAACCATTTTACAAACTTCATCCAAGTCTCCAACTATGGAATTCCAAGGGAAAAAGCTCTGAAGCTGTTATTGGTATTGATCATAAAGGTACAAGTTTTCAAGCATTACAATATGTCTTGGCCAACTTTGATTGTGTTAATATTTTACATGTTAACTATTCAACTTTTCATCCTAAACTTTATATTTTTTCAGGTTCGACTAAAGCTACTGCATATTACGGTTCAAGTAATTTTACTTCCGGCGGTTTAGAGACCAACTTTGAGGGCGGCATAATAATAGATTTCACATTTCCCACAGATCAAAACGAATTTGACAAGTTCTTCAAAAGCTACAGCTCTGTCGCTACACTTTCTGGATCTTGTATCACAAAATTAACGCCATCCTTTTTAAACACATTAAATGACCATGGCTTACTGCTTGATGAAACAAAAACGGCAAAAGCTCCACATTCCTCCACTCCTGCAAATACTAGTTCTAATACTGCTGCTTCATCATTGCCTCTATTTAGTGGAATTCATGTTAAGCCAGCGCGATCCATCCCTAAGAATGTCATGGTTTCTGCTGCCTCTAGTGCTGGTATTATTTTAACCTCGCCACAAAAAGGAAGCTCTCATCCTTCTGTTTCGTCGATTGGTATTACCTCGAATTCTGCTATACCAATTACCCCAACAATAATACCAGTTATTACAAATGGACTTGTTATCCAAGTGACACCCCATTATAATGGCGAAATACTTCTAAGTAAAATAGCAGTAGATCAAAACCCTACCTTTTTTGGTTATCCATTTACCGGAATGACAGTTCCTAAAAAGGCTGGAAATCCTACTTATCCACAACGTGTACCTGACCCTATTGTTAACATTTATGTATACGACAACACAGGTGCTCTTGTAAATACAGCAACTAATTATCCTTTAAATACTATTTATTATGCGAAAAAATCTGAAATTCGTATCACCATTACACCATCCATCCTAAGTGCCCTTAATGTAGCAGCAATAACTACGAATTATCCAATTCTTGTAATGACAACTTCTACTATTATTGGCTGTGATTATGAATTAAGTTTTTATGCTCCTGGAAGTGCAATATACAACGATTATTTATCTGTTTGTAATCAATCCCTTCCTTCCGGTGGAAAACCTATTTCTCGAAAAATGGGATGGCTTTAAATGCAAAGAGCCTTTTTGTTCACGTAGACAAAAGGGCTCTTTGTATTATTTTTTAAATATCAAAATATTATTTTCTGTAATTGAATTATGCATATGAAGAAATTTTTCTTTTGTAACACTTACCGGAATATCATCTACTAATTTCCATCCCAGATTTTTCCCGGTTTCTCTAAGCATTTGTGTTGTTCTGATAATAACTTTCTCTTCACCTGTTGTAGTTTTTGTATCTCCAATTACAAGGCAAATATGTCCCCCGTCTTTTACAATCCGATTTAATGTATTTAACACATCTGACATATCCCTAAAATACATGTATAAAAGTGCCGCCATATTCTTTTTCCTAAATCCAACATCCGCAGAACCATTCTGCAAATATACTTTTTTAATAATTTGACGTGCTGTATTAGAAGTAATACTTCCATAGTCCTCAGCTTTAATCTTTTCTTCATACATACAACGAGTTGATTTTCTTATCTCTCTTGTTCCTGTCATTTCAGCCTCTATCGGAACACGTCGTGACGCATTATACCCTTCAAGAACTAACATATTTAATCTATTAGTATCAATATACGGCAGTGCAGTAGCGTATGGTGGACTTGAAATTACAATATCCACACTGTTTTCCTGAAGATATTTCTTGACACTTTTCAACGATGTTGAATTTCCTCTCCAAATATGGGCTTTTCCCAGCGGTTCAGGTGCACTATTTCTAATTTTGTAAAAACTCATTATATTTTGATACTGTTGATCCAAATTATAATTAAACATTTCAATAACAGGTGCATCTTCAATAGGTTCTTTTCTTCTTCTGATTCTTAAATCTGATGGTTCTTGCTGAGAAATATCCCTTATTATTGAGCTTAAAATTACTTTCAGAAATTTCCTAATTCGTTCATCTGGAACAGCTGCAATTCTTAATAAAATAAATCCTATTTTAGAAATTACACGTTCCGGAAACCAACTATATATTTCTTCAATTGCTTCTGAATCAAAGGCTTCATCATAATTACCATTAATGTAATGCTTTAAATCTTCCTTAAACAGAGAGACATGTTTATCAAATTCATATGCCCCTACCATAAAAATAGTATTTTTGGCAACCGCAATATCTACTGCTGTAGGATTAATATCACATCCGTAGGCATTATAACCGTTAAGGATTGACTCTAAAGCAACTGTTCCGCTTCCACAAAACGGATCAAATACCGTTGCTCCTGCTTTTACTCCAAGAATATTTAATAGCGGTCTAACTAATTGTGGATAAAATTTTCCTTTATATGGATGTATTCCATGCGTTAAATATTTGGGATCTTTCCTGAGTGCATCGCAATCCCTACCATTCTCTAACATATTCTGCCATGTCAGAAATGTAGTATCATTAACTTGAAACGAACTGTAAAAAGTTAATTTCTTTAATCTTCCTACATCTAACGCTCCATCCGTTAGAAATTCATCTTCATCTTTTCCACAAATAGCTTTTCTCTCCATATCGCTTATAATTTTTTCATATGGCCATAATTTATATTTCACCGGATAAAGAGTAACTTTTGAACAATTCATAGGTTTTCTCAATATCAAAATTTGTTCTGTCGTAGCTCTTCTCGCCCAGTTCTTTACAGATCTTTTTGTTTCAGGTAATGGTCTATCAATAATTCCCACTTTTGAAAATCCGACATTTTCTGCAAGTTTTCCTATTCGCTCTGCTGTTTCATACTGCACACCGCCAAAGACTGCATTACCAAGAATAAATACTGCATATCTACCAGCCTTCAATGCTTTATAGCAGTTCTCCAACACTGGTTTCATCTCTATTTCAAACTGTTCAAAATTTTTCTTTCCACGCTGATATTTTAAATGGGAACCAATTTCAACCTTACCAACTTCCCTTGGATCACCATCCAACCAAAATATACGAAATCTATGATATAAATGATAATCAAAAGCGTTCGGGTATGGAGGTGATGTCACAACCAAGTCTATTGCATCTTTTTCAATTGGTTTTTCATCTCCAACAATCGGTTGCATAACATTCGTAGTAATAAAATCACATGAGCGATACCCTATCATAGAACTTAATTTCTTAATTTTTAGAAAATTAGCTTTTAAATCTTTTAAGTATATCTCTAAAACTTCTCCAATTCTCACTTCTCTCCTAACCGCACGATATGTTGTTTCACTTTCCTGATTAGAAACTCGTGTTATTATTTTTGAAAGAGAGGCCTTAGCCACAACAATTGCAGGCTCCGATTGAAGATCTTGTTTAATTAAATATTTTAGAAATGCCAATTCACAAATAACGGTAGGCTCAAACCACTTTTCAATATTAGGAATATTCGGTATTTCTCTTTCGAGATCATTTTTATGTTCTTCAAAAAAATCACCTAAACAAATTGCATTATTTATATAATATTCCAGTCTTTCTATAAGTTTATTTAGTTCTATCTCATCTTTTGAACACAACGCCGTAGTCTTAGCTTTTCCGATAATACTCCCGATGGGGTTAATATCTGTACTAATACAGTTTCGATCATTTAATAACGCTTCTAATGCGGTTGTGCCACTCCCCCCAAATGGATCCCACACTTTTTCACCACTAGAGCTTAACATTTTAATAATTTGCGCTGGAAGCTGCGGTGGAAATTTTGCAGGATATGGATGAATATCATGTGATAGGTATGTTGTATCATCACCTGCGAAAGACCAATCTGTATTTTTAAACTCCTCCAAAACCATTTCCTCAGATTCAAATTGTAGCGCTTTTTCTTTTTTTTCTTCAGTGTTTTTTCCTATATCAATATCCTTTTCTTCTAAATAATTTTTATATTCATCAAACACTGATTTATCCTGTTGTTTCATATGTCACCTCTCTATAATTCTGGGTGAATTATAGCATATCCCAGAATTTTTATCAAGTTAGATTTAGGTTTTGCAATTAAGCACATTCTTAGTTTCACAATTCTTACCTAAACATATCTTTTTATAAGTAATCTATTTCCTGTTCTAACAAGATCCTATTCATCCGAAGTATCCTCTTTGAAACTGATAATTATACCAAGTCAGATCCTTCTGGAACACAGATAGAAATGTTTACCAAAAATACCTCTACAGTTTCAACAGAACTGTAAGGATGGAAATAACCTCTCACGTTCATACGCAAGAGGTTATTTCCTTATCATATATTTCTTATTTTCTCCGATGCTAAATCTTTTACAACATAACTTCCATCATTGATAGATTCGAGTCTCTTTTTTACCGCATCGAGCAAATATAAAATCTGATTTTTATTATTCCGTAGCTTTTCCCTGTCAATTCTATTCTCATGACCCTGAGAATCAATATGATAACAGCTACTATATAACTGGCAGCATTCAAAATTTAAACTTGGCAATTCTACATCATTATCTATGATATTAATTCCTGTCAGTGGCTTTCCAGTTCTACTATCACTTTTCCAAATCGGTCCTTGTAAATAGTCCAATAACAATATTACTGTTTTCGGCCGCTGTGCCTGCGTTCCTGTACCACCTTGTTTCTTAGCTCCGTTTGTACTGCCAAATCCACCGTGATATCCTGCACCCATTAGGCACTCACCGCCTTTCGGCTAATAGCGTAATCGCTATCATACTGGCAAATAACTATACCAGCATTTTGATAAGTACCAAATATATCATCAGGTGCTTTTCCATAGACAATAATTCGATGGGGTTCTAGTTTACGAACAATGTATTCCATTCCCTGTTTAAAATACATTCTATCTACACGCCCTTTTATACATCCATGTGAGCCAACAGCAATTGTACTTCCCCTGCTGATTCCGTCGCAGCAAAATGCAAATGATCGTTCATCTGCAAATCTGATATTAGGAATAACCGTAATACCGTTTGTCTGCAACCAATGGCCAATTGCTCGACTACGATATGTGTTCCACTGTTGCATAACAAGTGGCATATCACGGTATAAACTGAAATCAGGACTGATAACCCCATCAAACTTTTTTAGAATCGGCAAATAACGATTAGGGTTATTCCAGATTCTTTCAAAATTTACATCATCCTCATAGAAATGTACAAAGTTATCATACTCTTTGCTTCGTACTGCTTTTGAGAAAGTAATTACATTTTGAGGAACAGCATCTTCCGCCTTAATACAAGGCATTTCCAAATTGCCATCATAGCTGGCATTCTTTACCAGAAACGCATGAAAAACATCTTTACATCCGCTTCTATTAATATTTTCTTTTGCCATAAATACATTATAGCCTTTCCGGGGATCTTGAGAAAACGGCATAAAATCCCCACTTTGTTTTTATGAATTTACCGTTTTCTATTGAACTTTGTTCCGCTACTTGCTATAATGTATTGACTAGATACGAATAGCAATATTCGGAAATTAATCTCTATAGCTTGCGCCAACAAGTTATAGGGATTTTTTCTTATTTTGAATTACTACATTCATTAGGCATTCCCCCTATCGATTGATGTGTTTATATTGGCAGCGTGCCGCATCATAAGACACACCACATTCCGAAACAATTTCTTCTATAGAACATCCTTTCATAAGATGTTCTGCCACCAGTAACTCTCCTGCAAAGCATTTCGCCTGCCACTCAGGATCACGGAAGGCTTCTACCTCTCTTCGTGAGAAATTTCTTTCCAGCTTGAAGCCACAAAAACATAATGTAAAGAAATGTCCGAGTTCATGTGCAATTGTCATTCTGTCTCTTCCGACACCATCGCAAGCTCCATCATACACGCTTTCCTTGATACGGATATGTCCTGTTCGCACATCCGTATCTGCATGAGTGCCAATTGGTAACTCACTATCTTCGACAACCTCATAGCTAAAATTATCAAAGACTTCTGCCAGTACGTCCAGTAATTCTGTAATTGGAAAATACTTCTCATTTTCCAGTTTCAGATACCTTCTCAGCATTTTTGCAAGTTCCCTAAGCTGAAGTCTGGATTTTGGTTCAACAATATATTCCGTCAAACTACTCCTCCTTGCCCTTCCGCTTCAGGATATCAAAAATTTTCCGGCTTGTTTCTTCATCCAGAGTATCAAAATGTCTCGCAAAGGAAATAGCAAGCTCACGATTTCCCATTGATGCATTTTTAATATTTAACTCTACAGTTTCTCCAGATTCAATAACAGCTACTTGTAACTCTTCTTTCTGTACTTCAGAAAGATTATACAAACCAGCCAGTTTTTCATTCCATCCATCCGGCATTTTCTTTTTGCCATTTTCTACGGCAGACAAAAAAGCTGATGAAACTCCCAGTCTTTCTGCCATCGTTTTTAATTTTTCTCCATGATCCAACCTAAGTTCTCTCAAGAACCTTCCTAAGCTCGTTGTCATAGCATTTCCTCCTTAACCTGATCAGGTTAATTTTATTATATTCCAATTTTCAATTTTGTCAACCTTTTTTGGTTAATTTTTTATGATGTTGTATAAATAAAGTTGACACCTTATTCTCAAAGAATTCATGTATAATAAAGAGAATAAGGAGGAACTCTCAATGTCACGAACCCAACGTAAATACGACCAGGAATATAAGATCCAGGCTGTCAAACTTGCCAAAGAAATCGGCGGTGCTAAGGCAGCCAAAGAATTAGGTATCCCAGAAGGAACCATCCACACATGGCTGAAAGCAGTTAGAGCAGGCACATTGGATATTGGCGACGGTGCACATACTCCGGAAAGCGCGATGAGTCTTGCTGAGGAGCTTGCCATGCTCCGCAAACGCGTTAAAGATCAGGACAAAGAAATCCGGCGTCTGAAAGAGGAAAATGAATTTCTCGAGGAAGCAAGCGCTTTTTTCGCAGCCAGCCGTCGGAAGTCAGCAAGAACCAAAGAATGATGTTCATTGCCATAAAAACGAAAGACGGCGTGATTAAGGGAAAACTCTCATTCTATTGCCGGATGCTTGGCGTCAGCCGCCAGGGTTTCTACAAATATCTTGCTATTAAAGATCGCCCTTGGAAATATCAGGATCTTGCTGATGCCATGAGAGTGATCCATGCTGAGGATGAATGCAATGATACCTATGGACGTATTCGCATGTACCAAGCACTGCTCCTTAAGAATCCGACGGGAATCAAGATCCCCAGTGAACGAACCGTTTACAGGGTTATGGATGAAATAGGACTTGTCCATCGGCCAAAGCGCAAGCCAAATGGCATTACCAAGGCTGATCGGGAAGCACGTAAGTCAGATGATCTTCTGAAGAGAGAGTTCAAGGCTGATAAGCCACTTGAAAAATGCGTAACTGATATCACAGAAATCAAGGCAAAAGATGGAAAACTGTATGTTTCAGCCATCTTCGACTGCTTTGATTCCAGCGTTCTGGGACTGGCAATGGAAACAAACATGAAGGCAACTCTGTGTGAGCATACACTGGATAATGCCTATCTGGCGCATCCTGATCTGCGAGGTGCCATTGTGCACTCCGACAGAGGAAGACAATATACCAGTGAAACCTACCGTCAGGCGCTTTCTAAATATGGCATTATACAAAGCATGAACAGTGATGGTGGCAGGTGCCACGATAATGCTCGATGTGAAAGCATGTGGGCCAGAATGAAAAGCGAGCTTCTCTATGACCGCTACAATACGGAAAGCCTGACCACGGATGAGCTGAGAGTTCTTATTTGGAGATATTTCATCAGTTACTGGAACAACAGGAGGATCTGCTCTGCCAACGGTGGGCTTCCTCCTATGATTAAGCGTCAGAGATACTACCAATCTCTGGGCCTGGCTGCATAGGAAATGATATCTTTGAGATAAATGTGTCAACCAATATTGACAATATCAAAATGCCATACGCATAGGTACTGAATATATGCTTCCCTTCACATATGGCATCTAG
>OGCQ01003612.1_pt1 | contig 13629 bp, 13 predicted proteins | sample 1570161 | NCBI WGS metagenome assembly OGCQ01 (sample SAMEA4384402, study PRJEB24528) | human gut metagenome
GCAAACTATAAAGCGGATACTCATGTTGATATTTTTCAAAACCATCAAGGACCAGACCTCCCACACGATGCGTAGGACTATCTGCTTGAACATATTCAGGGTGCTCAGCCTCCAAAGCTACAAGCTCTCGATAGAGCTTATCGTAGTCTGCATCTGACACCGATGGATTATCTTCCGTATAATACTCTTTTGCATACTGGTTAAGTTTAGCAACCAGCTCTTTCATTCGTTTTTCCATAGGAACATTTTAACATAAAAGCAGAAAAAAACGCCTTTACAGACGTTAATTAGGAAACAAAATCAATGACTTTGGCCAATTTCTTAATAAGAATTGCACCAACCAAGAGAGAAGCCAATTCTCCCATAGCAACAGTGAACCAAGTTGCCCAAAATGGTGCTTGAGTAACTAGGGTCAACTCAGCCGCAATCGTCATCATGAAGAATGAGAAGTAAAAGGCAAAGAAAACATGAGACTTGTCAAAAAGGCCACCCAAAATGTCTTGGTTTTTAAAACGGTCAAAGAAATAAACACCTGAACCGACAAAGACCAATGTTGATAGGCTTCCAACAACCACATCAATCATGTTAAAGCTAAAGAAATTAGCAATCACACAGCCCAAAGTAACGGCAATGATATACTTGCGATTATAAAATCCTAAAAGATTGAACATTTCTGCAATTCGGAACTGGTAGGGACCATACGAAATTAAGTTAAAAGGTGGCACAACAGTCAAGACTACATAAAGAGCTGCCACAATAGCAATATGTGTTAAATCACGAACAGTTTGTTTTTTCATTTTTCCTCCATAATCAATGTTTTTATTAGCTACGAAAAATCAATAATCCCGTCAAAAGAGCCTGGATCTCACCAAGCTCTTTTTATCATCTAGGAATCATCCTCATGTTTTTTGTGTTTTTTGCTATCACTACCATCTCCAGAAAAACTCTGAATAATAGTAATCACATCTCCTCTTCTACTTTTTAGTTCACCTTGTCTAAGCTCTTGATAGGTCGCATTAAAGACGGCACCCAAAATCAAAATTCTGGCCAAGAAGATGAACCAAAGCATGAAGACGAAAATCATAATGGATCCAAATAACTTGATATCAACTAATCGACTCAAGGTACGAATCACATAAGTTCCAAACAAGTTGCTTAAATAGCCAATCACTAAAGTCGTAAAGATAGTCCCTGGCATAACATAGCGGATTTTTCGAATCTTCACATTCGGAAGCACGAAATAAAGCACCATCATTCCCAGGAAGACAACTGCAATACTCAGAGGCTGGATACTATTTAAAATAAACTGAGTCATCTTGGAACCAATAGGATAGGTCTGTGTAATAACTCTAAGGACCGACTGAATAATCGTAGACAGCATTAGTGCAAAGGTGAGCAGGAACAAGATGACCAGACTCATGAAACCACCAACAATGTGACTAATAAAGACATCACGGTGTTCTGAAGCACCATATACCTTGTTAATCGCCTTTTGAAGCGAAGACAAGGACTTAATCATTGTCCAGAATCCCGTCAAAGAGGCAACTCCCAACAACTGTCCAGAAGGTGTCGAGAAGATATCCTGAACAACGTTGGCTGCAGGTGCATAAAACTGCTTAGGAAGGTGCTCATTCATAAACTTCAAGAGATCAGTCGTATCAATATTCAGATAGGGAAAGACATTTGCCGCAATGACAATGAGCGGAAAAACCGTCAAAATGAGGTAGTAAGCCACTGCGATAGTTGAAATATCTATCTCTGCACTACGATAATGCCTAAGATAAACCTGCAAAGGGCGCCACTGGAGTTTATCCAGGAGACGGGCCATTAAGCCTTGTCGTTTCATATTAGTAAGTTCTTTCTTCGCCTTGAGAAGTCAAAATTACTGGACCATCCTTAGTAATAACAAATTGGTGCTCATATTGACAAGAAAGTCCACCGTCAAGAGTTTTGTGAGCCCAACCCGTTTCAAGGTCAGTATCGATTTCCCAAGTACCAGTGTTAATCATTGGCTCGATAGTCAAAACCATTCCTTCTTTGAGACGGAGACCTCGTCCAGCCACCCCATAGTTTGGCACCATTGGTTCTTCGTGCATTGTTGGCCCAACTCCGTGTCCAACCAAATCACGAACAACACCGTAACCACGACTTTCAGCGTATTCTTGGATAGCTGCACCGATATCACCGATACGGTTACCGACTACCGCTTGTTCAATACCAAGGTACATAGCCTCACGTGTTACTTCCATAAGTTTTTTAACTTCGTCAGATGGCGTTCCAATCGCATAAGCCCAACATGAGTCAGCCAAACCGCCAGAATATGATTCCGTGTATTTTTTAACCTGAGCAACATTGTCAAAATCCAATTTTGACACATCAAGGACTGACTTATCGATAGGTTCTGACAAGACCATATCAACCTTCAAGAGGTCACCATCTTTCAAAATATAGTGACGTGGAAAGGCATGTGCCACTTCGTCATTAAGGCCACAGCATGTCGCATAAGGGTAATCCATAATGCTTCCCTCAACCCCAATCTGAAGGGGAAGGACATTCTCTTCTTTACAACGACGACGCACATACTCTTCCACTTCCCACATATCTACTCCTGGTTTCAAGAGGTCACGTAGACCAATGTGAATGCTAGCAAGAAAATCCCCTGCCCTATCCATTGCTTCAATTTCACGTGCTGATTTTAATGTAATCATTGTTTTCTCCGTTTTCTTTATATCTTTTATTTTTAGTTACTAAGTTTTCTTAACCACAACGACTGATTTGCAGACGGTATGATTTCCGTGAGTAACCATAAGGTCCAGATGGGCTCTACGTCTGGTTTCAGCAATAATACTTGGTGTAATCGTCACCTTGTCATCGATCTGAGCTGCCTGAAGAAAGTAAAACATCATCTCTTCAATCACAAGACCATTTTGCTCCTGCTTTTCCATGATACGATAGACAACCTCTTTAACCATCTCTGCAAGAACACCCTGAGTGAGGTTTCCAGAATTGTCAATCATAGTGGGCTCGACCTCAAAGCTGAAAGCATGCTTGTCCTGGTTTAGGTTAGCTATCATTTGATCGCTAAAGGTGTGCAAGTTGCCACGATTATTGTCCTGAAGTTCTTCCAAAACCTGACGACGGGTTATGACACCTAGATAGTGTTTTTCTTCGTCCACAACAGGAATGATATCAAAGTCTTCAAAAATCATCTTTTGGGCAACAGTTGCCAGACTAGTCTCAAGTCGTGTCACCGTCGGCTTGGTCATGATTGCCTTAAGCATGGTCGTCGGTTGCTGATTAGACACATCTCGCATGGTCACAATCCCAATCACCTTGTCAGCCTCAGACAGAATAGGAAAACGCACCAAGTTCGTCCGTTTCACCAAATTCTGAAAATCCCTGACTGTCATTTCTGGAGTCATGTAGTTGTAGTCTTCTCGTCTGGTATAGACTTGAGCTACAGTCTTGATGTCTGTTTTGATACGGACATTCGAAAGTGCCTGGTTAATCATGGTTGCCACGGTAAAAGTATCGTAAGTTGTTACCATGACTGGAAATTGCTTCAAACGAGAAAGCTCTTTTACCCTATCGGAAACCTGAAAGCCCCCCGTCACTAGAATAGCATTATTGTGTTCTAGGGCAAGCAATTGAATATCCTCACGGTCCCCAACAATAAGAAGATCTCCTTTGGTTAGATAACGGGTGATATTCTCAATAGTCATGGCTCCGATATAGAACTTACTGAAGACACGTTCCAGACCTTCATGACCAGAGATAACCTCAGACTCTGTAATCTCCGCAATCTCCGCAAAGGTCAGCTTATCAAGGCGAACCTGGACTTTCTTTTCAATTCGAACTGTCCCACTCCGAGGACGTGTCTCAACCAACCCTCGATTTTCAGCTTCTTTAATTGCTCGATAGGCAGTTCCATCAGAAACCTGTAAGTGATTCGAAATACTACGCACACTAACACGCTTACCGATAGGCAAGGCCTCAAGATAATCTAGAATTTCTTGATGTTTACTCACAGTTCTCCTCCTTCTCAAAGCGGAGATAATCACGCATGGTACGGGTGTATCGGTCTGCTCCCTTAAAGCGGGACACAAGTTTAAAGCCAGACTTCTCCGCTACACGAATCGATGCCTTATTTTCCAAGTGGGCAATAAGAATAATACGATCCATTCCCATAGCTGTCAAAGCCAAATCTGACAGACAGGTAACCGCCTCAGTCATTAGACCTCTACCCCAGTAAGAGGCATTCAGAAAATAGCCAAGCTCTGCAGTCCGTTTCTGGACATCAATCTTCTCAAAACGAACGACGCCAATCATCTTATCTAACTCTTTATCTACAATGGCCCATACACCTAGAGGCTCCTTCATGAAATAATGGACCAAAAGGCAATCCGTTTCATGCTGTGTTTGAGTGGCAGGAAAGAAAAATTGTAGATTCTGAGGATTTGATACAATTTCGTGTAAATCAAAACGATCCAAAAAGATGAGTGGTCTAAAAGAAAGGCGCTCCGACTCAAAAAAGGCAAAAGCACCCAGACTAGTCCAAATATCCATGATAGTATTATAACACAGTTTTAGAAATGGAAAAAGGCTCAACCACTAGGGGTTGAACCTTAGACTTAATCTTCAATCAAACGAATATCTGCACCAAGGTCAGAAAGTTTCTCAATGATATTTGAATACCCACGAAGGATAAACTCAATATTGGTAATTTCAGTTTGACCTTCTGCCATAAGACCTGCCGTAACAAGCGCCGCACCTGCACGCAAATCACTAGCTTTTACTGGTGCACCTGAGAGTTGCGTTGGACCGTTGTAAACAATCTGTCCACCAAGTACTTGAATATCAGCTCCCATACGAGCCAATTCAGGAACGTGGTTCACACGTTTTTCATAAATTGTATCTATGATTTTTCCTCGACCACTTGCTTTCAATAACAATGGCGTCATAGGTTGTTGTAAATCCGTTGCAAAACCTGGATAAGGCGACGTCTTAATGTCAACAGGTTTTAGATCACCTTGCTCTTCCACAAAGATGGCATCTTCTTCAACTGTCATACGAACACCCATTGCTTCAAGTTTAGCAATAAAACTTTCAAGGTGTTCATAAAGAACATTTTTAACCTTAATTCCCTTACCGATAGCCGCAGCCATAGCAATGTAAGAACCCGCTTCAATACGGTCTGGAATAACTTGGTGACGAGTGCCATGTAAGCTCTCTACACCGTCAATCGTGATAACCTCTGTACCAGCGCCACGTACACGTGCGCCCATATTGTTAAGAAGAGTTGCTACATCAATAATCTCAGGTTCACGCGCCGCATTTTCAATAACCGTACGACCCTCAGCCTTAGCTGCTGCCAACATGGTATTGATAGTCGCTCCAACACTGACCGTATCCATGTAAATATGAGCACCCTTAATGCATTGACCAGCATCAGTCGCAATACGCATAGACTCCGCTTCATAGGAAATGCTAGCACCCATCGCTTCAAACGCCTTAAGGTGAAGGTCAATAGGACGTGGTCCCAAATCACAGCCACCAGGCAAACCTACTGTTGCTTGACCGTAACGTCCAAGCAAGCTACCGTAGAAATAGTAAGAAGCACGAAGGCTGTTAATCTTACCAAATGGCATTGGCATATCCTTAACGCCTCGTGGATCAATTTCAAGTGTTTCGCCATCACGCTTAACAGAACCACCCATTACTTCTATAATTTCAATAAGGTTATCGACGTCGCTGATTGCTGGTACCCCGTCAAGAGTAACCACTCCATCAGATAAAATAATAGCTGGAATCAATGCAACAACTGAATTTTTAGCCCCTGATACTGTAACTTCTCCCTGAAGTTTCTTACCACCATTGATGATAATTTTACGCATACTGTTCAATCTTTCTTATACTGGAATATTAGCCTTTACATTCTACCATAGATTGAGGTGCATGACAAATTAAGAACTCTAACAATTATCGGACAGTTTCACTTGACCATTTAAACCAACCCTTAAAACGTATGGCTCCGTCTTTATCTGTTCGTAAAACCTTAATGTGACGTTGCTTAAAACGTTCTAATGTTTCATCATTTGGATGTTTATAACGATTGTTCTCACCAGCTGAAACAAGTGCAAGGGAGGGGTGCAACTGATCCAAAAAAGCTTCAGACGATGAGCCTTTTGAACCGTGGTGTCCAGCTTTGAGGACGCTTGCCCTTAAAGTTGGATAGCTGGCCATCAGCTCCTCCTCTCCTTCTTTTTCCAAATCACCAGTAAACAAAAAACTGCTTCCTAATAGTTTTCCGTAAAGAACTATCGAATCATTGTTACCACCATCACCAATTTTATTGGGATAAAGAACCTGTAGCTTACTTCCCATCATGGGTAATTTGTCGCCAGCCTTTAGAGTGTGAACTGGTCGTTTTAAGGTCCGAAGTCTTTTAACAAAACTAGGTTTAGTCAAAGCCCCCTGACTGACACAGATTTCCTTAATCTTAAACCTCTTGGCCACTTCTTCCAAATCACCAATATGGTCTGTGTCCGTATGCGTCAGGACCAGATGGTCAATTTGAGACACTCCCCTAGCCTGTAGATAGGGAATCAAGGTTTTCTCCGCATTGCTCGTCTGGCTAGCCTCTTGCCATTTTTCCTTTGAGCCGAAAGTCACCTTGCCACCCACATCAATTAGGATGGTATCGCCTTTCATACTCCTCAGAAAAATACTATCTCCCTGACCAACGTCAACCATAGTCACCTCATTGGTTAAAGGATGTTTGACCCAGACCATCAAAAGACCAAAAATCATCAAAAGGCAAATCCTAAACTGAGGCTTTTTCCAAAAATCAAAGAGCATAACCAATACAGCTATCATCAAGCCAAATTGAAACAAACTAGGTTTCCCTAAAATCAAAGGCTGGCCTATCCAGGATTGTATCCAAGTCAAAAAGGTCTCCATCCATTCAAAAAGTGGGTTGATTTGAGAAAAGATTACCAGTCCTGAAAGGGCAAAGAAGACCGTCAAGACAGGCAAGAGAAAGTTATCAAAGACTATGGAAAATATCGCCGTCAGAATTAAACTCACCGGTTGAAAGGTCCCATAATAGTAAGTTAGAAAGGGCAAAATCCCAAGACTCAATACCAAGCTCGTACAGATTGACTTTTTAAGAGATGACATCTCCTCAAAATCAAACAAACACAACAAAAAGGCATAGGAACAACTTAAAACACCTCCCACTGTCAAAAGAAAATGAGGTAAAAAGAGAAACATTAGAAGCAAGGTTATTCCCATATTGTCCAGTTTTTTAATACCAAACTCAGCCAACAAACTTTGAATCAAGGAACGTAGGACAGAAGCTGTCCAACCTGTCATTAAGCCATAGCATAAGGAAAAAGGCAGCAAGATAATAAATAGATAATCTTTAGGAAGGCCCAAGCGTAGGAGTCCGTAGCGAAACCATCCCAGAAAAAAGCCCACTTGCATCCCCGAAAGTGCGAATAGATGAATAATACCTAGGCTTGTGTAAAGCTGACTCTGCTCATCGAACTCCTTATCCAAATACCCAAAGAGTAGGCCTGTCATATAGTGTCTCATAGGACTAGGAAAGTGCGTCTGGATATGAACCAAAGCCCTCCTCCTCAGTTGATGGAAAAAAGCTAGGGGAGATGTGTTTTTTTGAGACACCACATGATCCAAGCGCTCAATCTGAGCCATTCGATAAATGCCTTGACTGGCTAGATAAGACTGATAATTAAACCCTTGAAAATTACGTTGACCAGTTACTGGGGATAACTTTATTTTCCCTTTTAATACCAAGGTTTGACTAGTAGTCTTAAAAAAATACTGCTCCTTCTCAGATTTGAGTCGGTAAAAAACCTGATAGGTTTGTCCCTTTGCCTTTCCAATAGCTGATAATTGCTCACCATTAACCGATAGCGTATCAGCAACCAGAGTCACCTGATTGATTTCAGCAGGAGCTTGTTTATCTTGTATGCTAGCTCTGTGATGCAAGAATAAAAAGTAGACCAAAAAGAAACTACCTACAAGTCCCACCAACTTTAGGGCTGTCTTATTCTTCCAATGATGCTTCAAAAAACAGACCATCAGAAAGACAAAAGTCCCAATAGCATAAACATTAGTGGCAAAAATCGTAAAATAAAGAGCAGCTATTAAAAGAGTCAAGGAAAAAAGATTGATGGGAGCTTTTTTAAGCCACATAGAGGGACTCTCTGATTTTATCTAAAGTTTTATCACCAATCCCTGAGACATTTTTCAAGTCATCTACGGATTGAAAACCTCCATGACTTTCACGATAGGCAATGATATCCTCAGCACGCTTAGCTCCAATCCCAGAAATAGTTTGCAACTCCTCTGAAGTCGCTGTGTTTAAGTTAATTTTGCCATCCTTAGCACTAGTTTGCCCTCCTTTGTCAGAGACCTGACCAGTTCCTGATTGACCAAGAACAGAAAGGTTTTCATCCTTAGTTGCCACATAGATAACCTCTTCGTCCGACAGGCTTGCAGCTAAATTAACACTCTTAGCATCCGCATCCTCAGTCATTCCCCCAGCAGCTTTGATGGCATCAGTCACCCTAGCGCTTGCTTTTAAGGTATAAACACCCGGATTAGCCACAGCCCCCTTAACATCTACCGTTACTTTTGACTTATCCTTTTCACTTCCTTCAGTCTTTGACTGGGAAGACGCCTCAGAAAGAAACTGTGAACTTTGTTTGGAGGAGGTTGACAAAGCTGTCACATCTGTATAAGACGTCTCCGCCTCCATGCTGTTGCCGGCACCACAAGTCATCCATAGAAAGAAGCAAAAAATCACCATCAGTACAGCGATGACACTCACAAACAAACGATTATCTTTGACATAGGCTAGAATCTTTTCCTTCACGCTATTCTCCTTAATTGATATATTTTCTTTCTTATTCGTAAAAAATTTGAAAAATAAATCAAAAAGTAAAAAAACTCCATCAGACCTATGTCTGACAGAGTTATTAGTTTATTTCTGCGTTTCTTTGGCACGGTGTTTTTCAGGGTTCCAAACAAAGCTAGCTACATATGAGAAAGCCATGGTCAAAAGCACTGCAATGATAGCCACAAGACCGAGAGGTACACGGTAAATATAAGTCAATGGGTTTGGTTTCTTGCCTGTTTGATAGCTCAAAGCTTCTTCATCGAGACGATCAAATTCAGACTGGATACGACGAGCAACCTCTTGAATATTTTCGTCATTCAAACGCTTCAAATCTGAAATATCAATAGGATTACCATAGTTCATGTCCACACGTTCACCTGTCAAGAGCCCCTTGAGTTCACGAGGTCCTTGATAGACAACCGGCATAATCTTAACCTTAGCCATCTTAGCGATAACTGCAACCCCACCCTTAACATCAGATGAATGGCGGCTACCACTTGGGAACATAATCAAACTACGGTTACTCTTCTTAAGCATGTTAACAGGGTACTTGATAGCTTCTTGACCAGGATTTTCACGGTCAATTGGGAAGGCTCCGCACATACGGATCCACCAACCAAAGATACGACTCTTGAAGAGTTCTTTCTTAGCCATGAAAATAAACTGCTTAGGACGAGCTGAAAAAGCCATATAAACAGGGTCCCACCAAGTTCGGTGCGGAGCAACCAAGATATAGTTTTCGTCCTTGTTCAATAATTTATCGCAATTGTGGTAATGGGCATTCCCATTGATAATCCATAGAAGGAAGACAACAAGCCCACGTAAATAAGCGTAAAACACGTTTTTACCTCTTTTTCTACAAGTTTTTTACTATTATACCAAAAAAGGAGCTCTTTTTTCACCGAATTTCTTTGTAAAAGTCTTGAAAATGGTGTGGCACTTTCTAATAGTTTGAGCTATAATGTAACTATGAAAAAAAGTATTGAGATTATAGGGAAAAATCGAAAGGCACTTAATCTTTGCCTCATTATTGCAAACTTGGCTGTTCTGGCTATCCTAGGATTTGTCCTATTCCAACGCCATAACACGAAATCTGAACAAGTAGCCAAGGCTGAAAAGACTGAACAAGTCGCTAATAGCACAAGTTCATCTTCAGAAAAAGCTAAAAAAGAGGATAAAACACAACTCAAAAAAGGAAGCAACCACAGCATTGAGGCGTCTGACTACGCCTATGATGTCACTGCCGTTAATAACACTATCCGAGGAAAATCAGATGATGTTAAGGGTAAGGTAGTCTTTTTAACCTTTGATGATGGGATTGATCCCACTTTGACACCACAAGTCATGGATATCCTGAAAGAGTATGACGTTCACGCAACCTTCTTCCACATCGGCTATACCATCACACCTGAAAATGGGGACATCCTCAAACGCCAAATTACTGAAGGACATGCCATTGCCAACCACAGTCTTAGCCATAATTTCAATCTGCTTTATCCAGGACGTGTTCCTAACCAAAGTCAGATTGTTTCTGAGGTTAACCAAACCATGGCTAATTTCCAAGCCATCCTAGGTAAAGACTTCAAGACAAGAATTTTCCGTTATCCTGGTGGTCATATGTCATGGCAAGGTCTAGAAAGTACTGACCATGCTCTCGCCAAGGAAGATATCCAGTGGATTGACTGGAACATGCTCTGTGGAGATGCAGAACCACTCTCTGTTCGTCCAACCACATCTGAAAGCATGATGGCTTATATGGACGGTTCACAGAAATATTTCCCTGAAACTACTGTTAAAGTTGTACTAATGCACGATACAGCTGGTAAGGAGCTGACTGTTCAGACCCTTCCACAAATTATCGAATATTTCAAAAATCAAGGATATACCTTCGGTGTCCTAGAGTAATCACTCGCAACAGTTCCTTTGGGAGCTGTTTTTTGTTACAATAAAAACTATGACAAATCCAATTTTAAAAGATGGAGAACGCATTGACCAACTCTTCTCCACAGATGTGAAAATCATTCAAAATAAGGAAGTCTTCAGCTACTCTATTGATAGCGTCCTCCTCTCTCGGTTTCCAAAAATTCCAAAGAAGGGATTAATCGTCGACCTCTGTTCGGGAAATGGTGCCGTTGGCCTCTTTGCCAGCACACGCACTGAGGCACCGATTACCTTGGTTGAGTTGCAAGAACGCCTGGCTGATATGGCCAAGCGTTCCGTAACTCTTAATCAACTAGAGAATCAAGTGACTGTTGTCAATGACGACCTAAAAAATTTGCTTGACCATGCCCCACGATCTCAGGTGGACCTTATCCTCTGTAACCCTCCCTACTTTAAGGCGACAGAAACGTCTAAGAAGAATCTGTCAGAGCACTACCTCTTGGCCCGTCACGAAATCACGACTAATTTGGAAGAAATTTGCCAGGTCGCTCGTCATGCCCTCAAATCTAATGGACGTATTGCCATGGTGCATCGCCCTGACCGCTTTTTGGATATCATCGACACCATGCGCCAGTATAATCTAGCACCTAAACGCATCCAGTTTATCTATCCTAAAATGGGACGTGAGGCAAATATGCTCCTGATTGAAGCCATTAAAGACGGCTCGACAGATGGCTTGAAAATCCTTCCACCTCTCTTTGTGCACAAGGAAAATGGCGACTATACCGACGAAATCTTTGAGATTTACTTTGGAAAAAAGACTGAAGGTGAGTCCTAAACGATGACAGAAAAGGATAGCAAGGCCTACATGTATGTGGTTGAGTGTGCCGATGGCACCCTCTATACAGGCTACACCACAGACGTTGAACGCCGCCTCAAAACCCATAACTCAGGCAAAGGTGCCAAGTATACCAGAGCCCGCCTACCAGTTAAACTCCTCTACTCAGAAGCCTTTGACAGCAAGCCTGAAGCCATGAGCGCCGAAGCACTCTTTAAGAAAAAAAACCGAGAGAAAAAACTAGCTTATATACAAGAACACACGGAAAAATAACCGTGTGTTTTTTGATATTTTGTTTAACCTGATCCAGTAGTGATTGGTCAATCCACCACAAATAGTATCCTCATCAACAATCCTTTCTATCCACTAACTTTTGGATATAGGATATCCTCCCAAGATTTGCTTTCATGAGTTAGATAAGGTCAATATCCTCAATCCTTGTCTGCTTCATTTTCTTTTACGAGATCTTTTTGTGAATCTTTTTCAGAGAGTTTTTGATCGATATACTTGTCAATGTTTTCATAAAATTCCTTGGCCGTTTCACTGTCTAATTTTGTCGAATTATGGACTTGATTGACTTTTAATTTAACAGATTGAATACCGTAAGAGGCTTGTTTTTGATGAATCGTTTCTAATTCTTCTTCTGAAATCGAATCTCCAACAACCGTCAAGACTAATTCATTGCTCCTTGACTTGTAGACTTGATTAATGACCGTATGATTGGCGAACTCTTTTTCTACAAACTGTTTGATTCCTTCTTTTCGCGCTTGATCTATCGTCAGAGTAACTGCTGAATAGCTGGCTGGAAGAACCAATAATACAATCAAGGATATCAACCCAATTCTCATTTTAATGTTTAGCTCTTTAAATGAACTTAAGGAAGATTTTTTCATAAAAATTCTTGTTCCAACAATGTTGATTAGCATGATAAAGACACAGTTGATCAAGAAAAGATAAAGAGCCCCAAATAAAAATCGTACATTTCCATTAGCTAAACCATAGCCTGCAGTACAGATAGGTGGCATCAGAGCTGTTGCAATGGCTACTCCCGGCGCGATATTGTTTGCTTCTTTTTTCCTTGAACCAATTACTCCTGCTATCCCACCAGCAATAGCAATGAGAACATCCCAAATGGTTGGAGAGGTTCGTGCAATCAATTCGCTACTTGCATAAGATAAGGGAGAAATCCAGAAATACAGAGTCGAGACAAGCAAACTGACCAATACTTGAGTAAATAAAACCTTTAGAGATTGTTTGATTAAACGCGTATCAAAAATAGCTAAACCGAATCCCAGTCCAACAATCGGGGGCATAAGAGGGGAAATCAGCATGGCTCCAATAACGACAGCTGTTGAATTCATATTTAGTCCGATAGAGGCAATAAAAATCGAACATATCAAAATCATTGTATCTCTTAATCGAACATGAAGGTCATCATATAATTTCTCACGGAATTCACGTGTTGAATAGTTTTTGGTCATTGGTTACTCCTATTATTTCATATAATTTTATTTCTGCCTGGATGATGGTAGAGAGACTTTTGTCCAAACTTTCATATTTTTAATGCTCACCTGTCATTCTTTTAAAATTTTCATTTCAATGTCCGTCAATCCATCCTTGACATTATATCAAAAATTTTACACTCCTTCTATGAAGAAATCTATCAATTTAATAGATATGTAAAGCAAGAAATTTTAGATTCCTTATCCGAAGAATAAAAAACGGTATCTCCTCCGAAAGAAGATACCGTCAGAATAATGATGGTTGGAAAGACCTGGTATTTTATCCCAATACCTCAACATTATCGGATTATGGGAGAATTAAGTGTGACTATAAAAAAGACAAACATCGTTTTTGATGTTTGTCTTCATTCTGAAACACCCTATTTTCATAGAGCGTTTTAATTCTTACTTATCACCCTTGTTACGAATAACAAAGCCGTTTTTCTTTTCGCTTGAGGTACGGTGTGGGCGTTTGTTGCCAC
>OGCQ01003624.1_pt1 | contig 13603 bp, 12 predicted proteins | sample 1570161 | NCBI WGS metagenome assembly OGCQ01 (sample SAMEA4384402, study PRJEB24528) | human gut metagenome
AAGATAAACGGTTAAGATAGTGGCAGGAAGAGCTAAAAAACACCCCCATGGGAAATGCCCCGTGCTAATAAGGCAGTAAAAAGTAGCGAAAATGGTGTAACCCGATATGTGGCGGGTTACACCGTTTTTTTATGCGGTGAGCTGTTTCGGTATCTGTGATGCGCTTCGCATCTGCTCCATCATTTTTCGGATTTCCTGCTCGTCAGGAAGACTCACCAGTCCCACCGCTGTGAAATAGATGTCGACCTTCACCGATTTTTGAGCGTGCTTCTTCTCCGGATTGTGTACCTCAATGCGCCGGATCAGCTTGTTGACAATCGTCGGCGTCAGTTCTTTCATATCGGTAAATTCCCGCAGCCCCTGTAAAAGCAGCCGCATATCCACCGATTTCTGTTCCATTTCGGATAGCTGCTTTTCTTCCTTATTTACCTTTTCCAGCAGCTCCTTCTGCTCGAATTCATATTCCGCCGCCATCCTTGCATAGCGTTCGTCCGACAGCTTTCCGATTACATTGTCCTCGTAAATCCGGCTGAACAGTTTGTCCAGATCGGCAATCCGCTTTCTGCTGTTTTCCATGGAAAGCTTCAATTCCTGTTGCCGCTTTTTCTGAAACTCCCCGCATTTCTGCTTCTGCATATAGAGGAATACCGACTCATAGCAGCGCACAAAATCTGCTAAACCCGCAACCGCTTCCTTCACAATCATTTCCAAGACTACATCTCGAATGAAATGGATTGTGCAGCTTCCTCTGCCGTCCTTGTAGTTGGCGCAGCGGAAAAACTCCTGATTGCGTTTGAGCGATTTGGCGGCGCAGAAGTGCAGTTTCGATTTGCAGTCGGCACAGAATACCAACCCAGAAAACAGACTTTTCCGATTTGTCTTTGTCGGTCTGCGCTTGTTCTTCCTGAGTTCCTGTACCCTCAGCCACACATTTTCATCAATGATCGCTTCCTGCGTGTTTGGAATGATCTGGTATTCCTCTTTCGGATTCTCGATCACCTTGTGCACCTTGTAGCTGACCGTTGTGGATTTTCCGTTCACCGTGCATCCGGTGTACTGCTGGTTTTCTAAAATATGCTCAATGGTATTCTCCCGCCAGCCATAGATATTTGCCGGAACGGGGTTACTCGTCTTTCTTCCAATCGAGTGGAAATATGCCGTTGGCGTCAAAATCTTTTCTTTTTCCAGCTGCTTTGCGATCTGCGTCGGCCCTTTTCCGGCAAGGCAGAGGGCGAATATCCTTCGGACGACTTGCGCCGCAGGCTCGTCGATATACCATTGCTCTTTGTCGCCTTCGAGCTTCTTGTATCCATAGGCAACCGTAGAAGCAACCCGCCTGCCCTGAGAGGCCTTCAGCTCATTGACCGCACGGATTTTCTTGGAAGTCTGCGCCGCATACCACTCGTTGAAGATGCTGTAAAAGGGCAGCATTTCCATTCCTTCGCCGGTTGTGGAATTGATATTTTCCTGTATGGCGATAAAGGTAATGCCAAGAGATGGATAGACCACCTGCGTCAGTCTGCCCATCTCAACCTGCTCACGGCCGAAGCGGGATACATCCTTTACGATGATCGTCCCGACCTCTCCGTTCTCCGCCATTCTCTGCATCCGCTGAAAATCCGGTCTTTGAAAAGTCGTCCCGGAAATGCCGTCGTCTACAAAGAAAACCGGGTGCAGATACCCGTGCTTTTTCGCATAGTCAAGCAAAATCTGCTTTTGATTGGTAATGGAGTTTGACTCCATGTCCTTCTTGTCATCGTCCACCGACAAACGGCAGTAAAGGGCGGTGATCTTTTCTTTTTCCTGCCCGTTTGATTTGTTTTGCGTTGTCATTGATTCTTTGATCTCCTTTCTTACACCGGGCATTGCAGGGTAATGCCAATATACTTTAACAGAGGACGGTATGCTGCTTCGCAAACGTGCGGAAGAAATGATTGATTTAATGGAAAAAACGAAAGCCGAGCTTTCTTCTTCTGACGAACATATAAGCGGGGATATTTATATGGGAAGCGGTGAAACGGAAGCCGTTTCTACGATTGCGAAAGTAGCAAAAGATTTGCAGAAAAAACACCCATTTATCCGTTATCATATTTACAGCGGCGACGCTGAACATATCATTGAAAGATTAGATAAAGGGCTTATTGATTTCGGTCTTTTGGTTGAACCTGTTGATATTGCAAAATATGATTTTATAAAGCTGCCTGTAAAAGACACATGGGGCGTTTTAATGCGAAAAGACAGTCCGTTAGCAAAACAACAAAGCATTTGTGCCGAGGATTTATGGGATAAGCCGCTTATCATATCTCACCAAACATCTATTAGTGATGAAATGATTGCTTGGCTGCGAAAAGATATATCGCAGTTAAATATTGTTGCGACCTACGACCTACTGTATAACGCTTCCCGTTTTGTAAAAATGGGATTCGGGTATGTAATCGCATTAGATAAGCTAATCAATACAAGCGGCGACAGTAACCTTTGTTTCAGACCGCTTTATCCTGTTTCAGAAGCCGGATTGTGTATTGTATGGAAAAAATATCAGGTTTTTTCAAGGGCAGCAGAACAGTTTTTAAGACAGATTCAAGAAGAATTTAAGATTGATATTGAAGCGTAATATGTAATCAAGCCGTCTGCATTTTAAGCAAGCGGCTTGTTTTTACCTTCCGATCAATAGGCATACGCACCGTAGCCGAGTACCTCATAATATCCAATCGGATAGCCGTTCTGACCACTTTCGTCCACCCAATTAAAGAAGATAATCATATCCGGCGTAGGCTCTGCGATGCTTTTCTGATTGATACGCATTTTGTTAAGCAAAAATCGAGCTATGGGTATTAGGGTGTCCCTAATTCGTTTTACTGTTTGTAGCCGTATGGGGATACAAACAGTCTGCTCGCTAAGATGATACAGAAAAACCGGAGAAGGCAGCAATGCTTTCTCCGGTTCGTTCTATGTTACCTTGATTTTCTTCGGCTTTGCTTTTGAAATTTTGATGATTAAATCATCCACAGCGTCGGTATAGCGTCCTTCCTGCCGCAGCTTGTTCTGAAACCAAATGAGATTTTGAATGAGAAATCTGCGCTCAGCTTCCGAAAGGTAAAGATGATATTTCTGCTCTCTCATATGTAAATCCACTCGCTATTGACGATTTCTGTTGCTCGGTTTCGGATACTGTTTGTCTTTTGCACCCATTCCATAGAATTATCGGCTTTCAATTTCTCCGTAACATTTTCCTGCTCGGCAAGTGCGGCTACAAGCGACATAAACATCCGCTCCGCCTGTTGATCTACCTCTGCCAGATGTTCGTTCAGCGTTCCGGCAGTCAGCAGATTGTAATACCGAATTTTGCGATACTGCTTTAAATATCGCTGGTGTCGCTGTCCCCAAATTCCGATTTCAATTTCTTTTTCGGGCGGTATTATCAGATTGGGAAGCTCATAATCGCCTTGACGGGTATATGTGCCGCCTGCTTGTTCATAAATGCTTTTCATCGTCAAAACCCCCTGTGTTTTATGGTGATTTCATTCTACAGAAGATTTTCAGGAAAAACCAATGTGCCGATTACAGTTTTAACGATATATACAGAAAAAGAGTACGAACCCTTCGATCCGTACTCTCGTTTCTACCCTGCAATGCCGGTTTCTGTGTGCTTTTCGGATACTGCCTTATACACACTCAGCAAACCATGGGGGTGTTTTTAATTTGGGGAGGAAGGAATTAAAGCGGGAGCGCAGAGGGAGAGCCGGAAGGCGCTTAGCTTTACATATATGAAATCGGGCAGGGCTGTGAACGGTTCTGCATTTTAGAAAAGTGTAACGCCTGGATGAGCAACGATGATTAAAATGGCGGGATTATATTAATTGATACCTTAATATTTATAGATTGCTTATTAATGGTAAAATAGTAATTAAATTTGCTTGCCATATATCCATATATAGTATATAATGATAAAAAATAACAAAATAACTGGGTAGGAGGTTTTTGCAATGTCGGAGATGGACAGATTTTATCAATTGAATGGGGAAATTAAAAAAATAAGTATGGAGGAAAAGATAAGCCGAATTCTTATTGCATTGGGTATTACTTCCAGGCTTAAGGGGTATGCTTATTTGATAACGGGATTGCAGATGGCGATAAAGTCGCCTGAATGCGTAACTAATATTACAAAGGAACTGTATCCCGATATAGCTAAGCAGCATAAAACTCAGCCGGATAAGGTGGAGCGCGGAATAAGACATGCTATATTGGCTTCTCAGGCGCAGGGGTATATGACCAGGCTGAATAGTCTGTTGAACTGCGAGGCATACAGTATAGGAGATAAACTGACCAACAGCCGTTTTATTGCGCTTGCGGCAGAAAGACTCAGATATATGGAAATGGATAATGAATGAGGAAATATAACTGTATAATTTAAGCGGCAAATCTGGCCTAACGGGATATAAATAAGGGGGGCGGCGCGGTATTCCGGCGCGCTGGCGCGCCGGAATTGGGCGGCAGCGCATGCGCTGCCGCCGGGCCGGCCTTTGGCCGGCTCCGCGCCGCCCCCCTTATTTATATCCCGTTAGGCCAGATTTGAAAAATTAAAAGCCCCGGGCAATTTGCCTGGGGCTTTTAAAGCAGAAAATTTATTTTCTTCGTCCGCGTATTATACGGCTTAATATGAGGGCGACAGCCATTGTAATTAATACGACTATAGCGGGCGCTAAAAGGTCCGAGGCTTTGAACGCGGCTGGATTTGCTAAATCCAGGCTCCAGGGCAGTTTTATTAATCCAGTTCCTAAAAGCAGAAAGCTAAGCAGTACAGCGCAGGCAAAGGAGAGCAGATTTATTTTCATACCAGATGTCCGCCCCGCAAGAAAGTCGCTGATATTCTTAATTCTTTCATGAAGCTCGGCTGTTATTTCATTTATTCTATATGCCTGAATGCCAGCCTGATAAAAGCCCTTAGCGGCCTCGGGAGCTTTGGAGTTGGGCAGAGTCGCCGCGCCGTCCAGGCAAAGCAGCGCTTCGCCAGTATTTTTAAATGCGCGGCCGTTGGCTGGCGACAGCATATTTAATTGAGAGCTTATTTGGTTAAGGGTATACCGCCTTTGTATCAGCGCAAGTAGCAGCAGGCTCCATTCAGTTTCAAACTGTTCGTAATAACTGTTGTTATGGTTTTTAACGGCAAAAGCTCCTGCGCAGGCAAATTGGTCAAAGCAAATTCCTGAACCATGCTGCGGGCAGTATATTATTTCATCAGAATATAATGATGTCTGTTCGCTCGTAGCTATAGAATAGCAGTATCTTTTTATAAACGTATCGTTATTAGGCATATATCCCGTGCCTGCAATTAGCAGTCCTATGCAGCTTACTGCAGGCAAATAGGTCAGCTTGCAGGCAGGAGTAAGTCCGGTCTGAGAAAATAGCTTTTCGGCAGTAAGCGCTGAAAGTCTTTCCTTAAGCTTTATTAGTTCGTCTGAGGCATAGTCGGCATAAAGCCCAGTACAATCCAGCTCCGGATAAATTATGGCCATTCCCATGCCGTTTGGGTAGGCGTATATCTGAAAGCCTGCTTTTAATGCCTGCGGCGCTAATCCTTCCAAGGCCAATTCAGAAATAAAAAGCTTGGGCTGTGGATTGACGCTGTAGTCTATAATATCATAAGGCAGGCCGCTTTGGTGCAGTCCGCTTCTGGCAAAGCCGGTGCATAGCGCAGCAAATTTTTTATAGGGGAAAGAAAAGGGCAGTATTAATTTATAAAAGGACCCCTCGGTGCGGTGGTCGCCTAATTGCCTTAGAATACCTTCAAGCTGTTTGGATGAGATTAACGAACCCTCCCTAGGCGAATCAATATGAGTCCCTTCATAGGTCCAAGGGTTATCCGTGCGGCAAAAGGGTGCGGTTCCAGGCGTTCCGCGAAGTCTGCGGGCATGGATAGTCCCGGGAAAATATTCCTCCTCCAGAGCCAGCTCGGCGTATTCCAGCTCCCTGGCTATAATTTGTGCGTCGCATTGACGGGGAAGGCCGTTTGGCTGGCTGAGGATTGTAAGTTTTATTTCGCTGGTAGGGTATACGTTTTGATTTGGAGCAGTAAAACTGGCTTTGCCGTTAATTGCTCCGGCTATGGCAAAGCCGTCCAGACCTGCCCAAAACTCGTATAATTTGCTTTGGGGAGGCTGAGGCCAAATTATAAAGGCCTCTTTTTTATCGCTGAAAATACCGGCGTTGTCGGGAAGGGAAAGCTCGCCTGTTCTGCATAAAGAGTTCCGATCGGTTATATACCTGTCAAAATCATTCGAGGCATTGGCTATCTCGGCGGCGAACTGCGGTTCATCCTGGGCAATGGGCGCCGTCCTAAGGTCATATTCCGGTTCCAGCAGAAAATTAATCATTGCGCGCTTAAAAAGAATTTCTGATTTTTCCATGAGCAGCGCCGAACGCTCGGCCGGCTGGACATTGTCGTAATATCTGCCTATTACCGTAAGTATAAAGTATAGAGTATAGATGCTTTGTTTGTCCAGGGAGTACCTTCCGCTGTTGATTGTGTCTAAATAATCGCCCAGCTTACCCGCCGCCTTGGGGAAACGTCCTGTTTCAATATAATGTTTTATAAGGTAAGCACCGGCCATAATATCGATGCCCGGCATTATCGGAAGGTTAATAAAAATAGTTTCGCTTTCCAGCGTATCGTCGATTTTTTGCGCGGATTCCAGTATGCTTCTTATTAAATCTCCGCCGCTAAGCTCAAAGGCGCACCCCTCCAGCTCGCCCAGCCCTAAATATATTTGATTATTTTTTACAGGCCCTTTATAGGGGACAGGATGGAAAACATAGCTGACAGTCATACCTGGAATCTCCTTGCAAGTGAAATAGTTTAACTGTATTTATTATATCATCTCTTGGCACTATTGCAAGAAATAAAATGGGTGGTCGGTAAATTAATTTATTATTCAGTTGCTTATAAAATGAGAATACAAGCGGGCTGTTATAAAAAACTGGCTGTAAAAGTATTACTGAGAAAAATCAACTCGTAATTTAAGTGCGGAATATCAATTTTCATAAATAAAAAAGCCGGGCGTTAAGCCCGGCATAATTATTAATTATTATTTTCTCTTCCTTATAGCTAATGCGCCTAAACCGCTTATGGCTGCCGCGGCATAAAGAACTATAGAAATGTCGCCGTCCTCTCCAGGCTTATCGGTTTTATCATCGTCCGGATTAACGGGAGCCTTGGGAACCTCAGCAGTCTTAACCAGGGCTATATCGTCCAGGATAAGGTTGTTGGTGCTGCCGTCGCAGCTTGTTCCGGCATTGCGAAGATCCAGCTCCAATCTGCCGAGATTGGAGAAATTATCAAGAGGCGTTAGGCCCCAAGTGGTATGGGTGGGGAAATCAGCCAATTTGGCGCTTATGAAGATATAGCCTTCAAAGCCCTTAGGTAGGGTTATATAACCGTTTTTGTATCCGTTGCGGTCAGATGAGCCGTTATTGATATCAGGCGAAATTTCAATGTCAGCCTTACTGCCGTCCATATTGAAGAACAACGCTTTAGAGAAGTCGGCCGCGCCCCAGTTGGTATTATATTCGTTGGTATCGTTCATTTTTTGGAGACTGAAGGAAAAACCAAAGGTATCTGTTTGGTCGTCGCAGGGCATATTATTCTTAATATAAAGGCGGATGTAATTATATTCGCCGCTCTCCAGTCCTTCAGACAGGTCGCCTAACCATTCGCAGCCCTTGGCTAAATCAAAATAAATAGATCCAGCCCAGAAATTGCCCGCTTGAGGAGTAATAGTTAATTGACCGTTTTGAACGTTCACAGTTGGCTCTGGGATTCCGTATTGAGTGGTAAGTCCCTCGTTCCATCCAATTTTACCGTCCGTTTGGCTGCCGTCGGCAAAATCATAGATTAATAATTCGTCTGCCGCCAGAGCCGGGATGGCCATTGCTAATACAAGAGTCAAAGCAAGGATAGTTAGTAACAGCTTTTTCATAAAAATTCTCCTTTACTAATTAATTTAAATTAAGTATAAAGCTTTGTGGATAGAATTCAATGAACAAATCTAACTAACATCTAGACAAAACTATCCTGTTCTTTATAAAAATTAATTGATTGTATTAATGCTTTGCCGGCGGTTAAGAAAAGAGCGTAAAAGTGTAAAAAATAGGCGCGCCGAAAACCGACGCGCCCTTCTAGGCAAAAGATATAAAAGGAGAGATATTTATTTCTTCTTTCTAATAGCAAGAGCGCCTAAACCGCTGATAGCCGCCGCGGCGTAGAGCATAATAGAAATATCGCCGCCGTTGCCGGGTTCGTCAGTACCAGGCTTGTCAGTTCCCGGCTCAGAGGTAGCAGGAGCCTTAGCTTCGTTTACCAGGGCAAGGTCATCCCAAATCATGTAATCGTTACCTTCGGAGATTTTAACATCACGCATATCCCATTCAATTATTGATACTTCGGACCAAGCCTTTGGAACTGTCAAGTTATAGCCTTTAGGACCTACGCCGAAAGTAGCAAGGTCGGCTTCCATAAACAGCCAGCCCTTAAAGCCTGAGGGCAAACCGATGTAACCGTTGATGCTGTCGTTATTATTAAGAGCCTCAAAGGTAACTTTCTCGCCCTTCGTATTTATCAATACAGCCTTTGTCATATCAGGGCTTCCGCCAATCTTCTGAGTAGCATCTTTAAATATAAAAGTTAAAGGAAGCACTTCGGGGGTATTGTTTTCAACATAGAGCCTGATGTATTTATAATCAGGAGCTTTCGTTGTGAAATCACCTACCCAGCTGCGGTTTTCAACATTGAAATTTCCGCCGACTGCCCAGTTGGTGTCGCTGCTGCCGGTAAACTGTATTTTCGCTTGCCCGTCTTTATTGGTTACAACAGGCTGTGTTACCCCATAAGTGGGTAAACCCGTATTATAGCCTAAAGTATCTTCCGCATCTATAGCGTCGGAAAAATCGTAGATTACTACGTCGTCGGCAGCAAGAGCGGGTATGGCCAGACAAAGCGCCAAAGCCAGGGACAAAACAAGAACTAATGCTTTTTTCATTTTTGCTTACTCCTTTTTATTAAGTTTTTGTAATCAGATTATAGCACTTTTATGAATTGAATGCAATACATATTATTAACTATGGTTGTATCTGAAATTAACATTTCAGCTTAATAATTTCACATATATTTTATATGGAATGCGGTGGCTGGCTGCCTGGCCGAGAGTATAAAGCCCTTAAAGGGGGCGGCGCGGAGGCGGCCACGGGCCGCCCCAGCGTTTGCGCAAAGCGCAAACGCTCAATTTTGGCGCGCCAGCGCGCCAAAATCCCGCGCCGCCCCCCCTTTAAGGGCTTTATACTCTCGGCCTGTAGGTTTGCAATATTGAAAAAATGCTTTCAGATATTAAAATAAAAAAGCAGTTGAATTTTTCAAGGATAATTGGTATATTATATAAGGAGACGGATAAAAATGCCCGCTTTATTTTATCGGAGGAATATTTAATTATGAATACTGGCACTATAGTAATAATTGCTGCGGCTTTGCTTGCTCTGGTAGTAGTTATATTATTAATAACTAAGGTAATAAAGTCCTTTTTGGCGCTGATTCTTTTAGTGGTAATAGCTGTGGGCGGTTATTTGGGCGTCAGATATTTGAACGAAAAGACCAGCCTGAGCGATAACGTTCCGCAGATAGCCGCGGCTTTTAGGGATATAGAATATAATCATCCGGAGATAACAGGCGTACAGGACAATTATATTTATAAGGATTTGGGCGTATCTATCTTTTATTTTGTAGATGGAGAACGTAACGATGCTTTAATTGAAGAGGTGCTTGTTGAAACGCGAGAGGCTCTGTTGAAAAAGGAAAATTTTGACGCTCTGCTGGCTGAATTTGATGGCAACATACCTAAGAGCATAGGAATCGTATTTAAATTTAACAAGCTGGATTTTGCCAGCTATACTGCTGAGCGTACGGCCAGCGAGGATACTTCTCAGCCTGATGGGCTGTATACTCAGTTTGATTATTCCGAGGATAAGCAATAAAATCCTGTATAATGCTGTGGATAAAGCTCTAAAGCCCGCGTTAAGCGGGCTTTATGTTTGCCCGGCGCAGAGAAATATGATATAATTACTATGGATAAAAGCTTATGCGAGGAGGAACATATGCCGCGTTTTGATACCGCAATATTCGATTTGGACGGCACGCTGACTGATTCGGCGCCGGGTATTATCAACAGCATAAGGTATGCCGTAAATAAGCTGGGCTATAGGGAAATGACTGATGCGGAGCTGCGTTCCTGTGTGGGTCCGCCTCTGGCGGAGCATATAATGAAGCTGCTGAATATTTCAGAAGCGTCCAGCCTGGAGTTTTTAAAGGCATATCGTGAATATTTTGCTCAAAAAGGCATTTATGAAAATAATGTTTATCCCGGTGTGCTTGACATGCTGGCATGCCTGCGCAAATCAGGCGTGCGCCTTATGCTTTGTACTGGCAAGCCGGAGCCGTACGCCAGAGAGGTGCTGCGTCATTTTTCCCTTATAACTTATTTTGATGATGTATTAGGACCTACGTTTGAAGGCAAATATAATGATAAGGCGGAAGGACTGGCTGAATTGCTGCGCCGTTCGGGAGCGGTAAATTGTATTATGGCGGGCGATAGAAAATACGATATTATTGCCGCTCGGGCTAATCGGATTTCCAGCGCCGGCGTGCTCTGGGGCTATGGCTCTAAGGAGGAATTAAACGCAAGCGGAGCGGATTATGTGGTAAATTCTCCGCTTGAGCTGGTTGAATTGATACAGAATTCACGCAGTTAATTTTTAATGCAGTATAATTGTATAATGTGAAAACGGCATTGTTTTATAAACGCCCGGTCTGCGTTCAGGCCGAGGCGGCGTTTGAGCCGGGCTGCGCCCGGCTTGGCCGCGCTTAAAGCGCGGCCAGCGGCCCGAGTGCCGCCAAACGCCGCCCCGGCCCGGCCGCAGGCCGGGCGTTTATTGATTTTAACAATAAAATATCCTGCCCTGTAATAAAGAAAGCTTTAAATTACGGGCAGGATATAAAATTCACTTAAATTTTCGGTTAGACAATACAATTAGAATACAATGCACCCGCCGCAGAGGGGCGAATTATTCTGCCATTTTGTATTCGTATGAGAGCCTTCCCATGGGCATGACAGAGCCCGAAACGTAGTATTCCATAATATCCTCAGGCGCGGCTACCGAATCGGCGGCCTTGAAATAGAACTGGGTTTGGTTCTCCATGCCTACAAGGCTTCTGGGAACAGAAATAAACATTCTGTTGCCGTCTATCTTCATATCCGCCTGGCCTACTACCTCGCCGGAAAAATCAGCGTTTAATTTTACTATATCGGTTGAATTATCCGAGCCTGAGCGGTTGAGGACGTAGTCATAGCCCTCCCAGCCCTCGAGAGAGGGCTCTCCGGCGCCGATAAAGAGGTTCATCCAGCTAAGCGAGCCGTCCTTGCGGGAGGTTATATCCTTTTCGGTGCGCAGCATGAAGTAGATATTGTCCTGGTCGTGCGCTACGCGTATCTCCTGAATATTGTTTTCAGGCAGAGAGGTGCGGTAGGTAATGCTGCCGTCCACGCTGGAGGACATTCTCCTGTACGCTTTTTCACCTATCTGGCGGTACACGCCTTCGGTTATATACCATTGAGCGTAGGAGCCGTTTATATCTATGGTCTGAGCTTCATATGCGGGGGATTCTCCCGTAAATTTATAATCCCTGATATTCATGGCCGTCTGCATATAGTAATTATCTTTAAAATATTCCTTTGCCGGTTCTATGGAGAGGGAATATTCAACAGTTACCGAATCTACAAACATATATTCCTTTTGGTCGTAAGCAAGCTTATCCGCGCCCCAGTAATTCCACATCATAAGCATTATGGTGTCCGGCTGCTTTTCAATAGCCTGGTCCCAGCAGGCCTGGTAATAAGTACCTTCGTTAACGCCGTTTTCAGCGTTTGCGCCTGAAACGGGGTTATATGAGCGTCCCCAGTTTTTAGCGCCGTGAGTAATGCTGAAGGAGAAGGGAATAGCCGGATGGCTGGCTACTGAAACGTTCATATATGAGCCCAGAGAGGTCTCTCTTACAGGCAGGGGCTGAGTCCATTCTATATTAGTGTAGCCTGTCTTTTTGTCCGGGTCGTATATGGGGGTGCCCTTAAGGCTGTCCATGGTGTCGTTAGGCCAGCGGGGCTCGACGAAATAGAAGTAGTCCAGAATCTCCTGGCTCAGGGGATCGTAGTCGCTGGAGGAAAAGTCGGTAACGCCTCGGGTAGCCGCCTCGGCCTTATCCTTTTCTGTGTCGGTATAGGCGATGATAACCGGCTTGCCGTCTCTTTTATACCAGGCTTCTTCATAATCGGGATTGCTGTACATGCTGCTGTACAGCTCTCGTACAGTTTTATTGTTGAGAGAATGAACATAATAAATTACCTGGGGCGTATCCCAGCCCTGCTCACGTAATTCTACTATGTATTCAAGAACATAGGACGTCGCTACAGGATAAGTCCAGCCGTTAGTGACGTCGCAGACAAGATAGTCAACGCCGGCAGCGGTTAGCAGTTCCACATGCTTTTTAGCTATATACGCGTCAGCAGATTTATAATAGCCGTAAAGAGGCTCGCCCCACCAGTGCTCGGCTTCAGCGGGACTCAGCTCGCTGTCCTCGTAGAATACCAGCTCCTCGCCATATTCCTCCAGCAGCTTGGTAATATCGTATATGCCGTCCACTTTGGCAAAGCCGTTGGCTGCGTTATAGAACAGGCCTACCTGATAATCCTCATTTTTGGCCTGGGCCGCTTCTATTACCCGGCCTAAGGCGTCCACGCCTGTGATATTTAAGTTGTCGTAGCCCTTTACGGCGCCGCGGTCGTATTCCTCCAGCCATTCAAATGGGTTTTTCTGCTCTATGACGGTAGGAGCGGGAGTGGAGCCGCTTGTCGGAGCGGTCTGAGCGCTGGGCGTCAGAGACGAGGATGACGGGGAGCTCTGCGCATTTTGAGGGCTGCATGCGGCGCAGCAGAGTATTATATAAATTACAGCGGACAGCGAAATAAATTTTTTTGCCATAATATATTATATCTCCTTATGCTGCCTTGCCTGCTTATGCATGCAAACGTGACAAATGCGGATAAATCAGCATAAGCAAAACACTATCCGCATAATATCCTATTATTATTTTAATATATCTTATTTTATTTTTCAAGAGCTTTTATTAATATGTATTAGCACAATTTTAAGAACTAAAAAGAATATTTGCACATATTTATCCTCAGTTTAAAGGGAGCTGCACGCTCAGTAACGGGAGAATTCATTAATTTTATATGTTATCCTCAATGGGCGCATGCCTGGGCAGCGTCGTTATAGTCCGTCTTGAAAATGCAGAAATTCTCCCGGCGTGAGGCCGCAGGACCAGGGAGCATTGATTCGTGCTCTGTAAAGCGCGCATAAAAAGGCCATAACCCGGGCGTATATGGAAATTAACGCATCAGGGCGGCAAATCAACGCGTCCTGGCCGTATAGCTCCTTGCAAACCGAGGGTACCCTCAGTTTACAAGGAACTGCACGCCTCAAAACGGGATAATTTCTTCATTTT
>OGCQ01003638.1_pt1 | contig 13580 bp, 11 predicted proteins | sample 1570161 | NCBI WGS metagenome assembly OGCQ01 (sample SAMEA4384402, study PRJEB24528) | human gut metagenome
TCTATCTGAAACTCGTCCGGTTTAATAAAAATAAATAATGAAAACAACAATCAACTGTTTCCTGCCTTTTAGCAGGTTGGAAGAAACGATACAGACAGTAAAGGAACTGCGTGCATCGAAGTTAACAGGTAAAATTTATCTGCTGGCACCGGAAATTACCAATGTCTGCATACCCGGATGTGAACTGATCTCTGTTAAAAACTTCCGGTCCACACAAGCCATGAAAGCAATCGCAGCGCGTGCCGACGGAACATACACCCTGCTTTATACCAAACGTACGGCACTCAGATTAGGCTTATTCGCCCTCGAACGGATGGTACAAATAATGGAAATGACCAATGCAGGGATGACTTACGCCGACCATTATCAGCAAGCAGATGGCGTTAAGAAAGCGGCTCCCGTTATTGATTATCAGTTCGGCAGTCTGCGGGACGATTTTGATTTCGGTTCTGTCATGCTGTTTAGAAGCGATCTGTTCAAGACAGCGGCAAAGGCGGCAAAAGAAGACTATCAATATGCAGGATTATATCATCTGCGGCTCAAAATATCGCAGAAGCATGAGCTGGTACACATCAACGAATATTTATACACAGAAGTAGAAAATGATACCCGTAAAAGTGGCGAAAAGCAATTCGACTATGTAGACCCCAAGAACCGTCAGGTACAAATAGAGATGGAGCAGGTATGCAACAGCCATTTGGAAGCAATCGGCGGATATCTGCAACCCTATTTTCAGCCGGTCGATTTTTCCGCTTCCACTTTTGAATATGAGGCTTCTGTCATCATCCCTGTACGCAACCGTATCCGTACCATTAAAGATGCGGTTCAATCGGCATTAAGCCAACAAACATCATTCCCATTCAACGTTATCGTCATAGACAATCACTCTACGGACGGAACGACCGAAGTCCTTCGGGAACTCAGTGCGGACAAACGACTGATTCACGTAATCCCCGACAGGGATGATCTTGGCATCGGAGGTTGCTGGAATACAGGTATCCATCATAAGGAATGCGGCAAATTTGCCGTTCAGCTGGACAGTGACGATGTATACAAAGACGAACATACTTTGCAGATCATGATAGACGCCTTCTATCAGCAGAACTGCGCGATGGTTGTCGGTACGTATATGATGACGGACTTCAACATGAATGAAATAGCACCCGGCATCATCGACCACAAAGAATGGACGCCCGACAACGGACGAAATAATGCTTTACGCATCAATGGGCTTGGCGCTCCCCGTGCGTTCTACACTCCCCTTCTCCGGGAAATCAATGTTCCGAATACAAGCTATGGAGAAGATTACGCACTTGGATTACGCATTTCAAGCAATTATCAGATAGGCAGGGTATATGAAGTCGTTTACCTCTGCCGCCGTTGGGAAGGTAACTCGGATGCCGCATTAGCCATCGAAAAGGTAAACCAGAACAATCTATACAAGGACCGTATCCGTACATGGGAATTACAACTGAGGATTCAGCAAAATAAAACAAAACAGAAACCTCAAAAAGCAATCGAACAGTTGATAGAAAACCAAACCCGTTCATGGGAACTTGCCAAAGAGAACTATCGATTATTGGAAGGATACCGGAAGCAAACGAAAGAAATGAAGCTAGCCGGTGAGAACTTCTATATGTTTGTACAAATCTTCCCTAACCCCAAACGCATCCTTTCGGCTACTGCACAGACAGATGCCTCGTCCATTCAGGCACGTCCCTGTTTTCTCTGTCAAGAGAACCGACCGCAGGAACAGGACTTCGTCAGCTATAAGAATTATCAGATATTGGTGAATCCTTATCCCATATTCAAACAACACCTGACAATTGTCGACAAAAAGCACACACCACAATCCATCGCCGAACGTTTCGACGATATGATAGAGTTTTCCGATATATTGCGGGAGAGCTTCATTTTATACAACGGACCCGAATGTGGGGCATCTGCTCCGGACCATGCCCATTTTCAGGTTTGCGGAAAAGAGGAAGAGATGGAAGGTGGAATAAGCGCTGACTGGAATGAAGAAACGTTGATCGAGAAGGCCAGTTTAGAAATAGAATCCATTGACGATCCTGTCACCGCAATTTTGATCCGGACCAAAGACAAGAAAATAATGTCGCGCACATTCAAGCTGATTTACGATATTCTTGCTGCCGACAAAAATGGCAAAGAACCGATGATGAATATCCTTGCCTGGTACGGTTTGGAAAGACCTAAAGAATTTTTCCGGAACTTCGAAGCTGAATTGCAAGATGTGCCATTGCGCTATCACTGTATGATCTTCCTGCGCAGCAAACACCGTCCGGACTGTTACTATGCAGAAGGGGATGAGCAAATCCTCATCAGCCCCGCCATTGCCGAAATGAACGGGATATTCCCTGTTGCCCGGGAAGAAGATTTGCCCAAACTAACTCCTGAAAAGATATATGAAATCCGCCGGGAAGTATCCATGTCCAAAGAAGAATTTGAGAAGGTAATCAAATGTATTAAAGCCGCCTTATGAGAGAACCTCAAATAACAGTCGGCATCCTTTCAGGAAAAGAAATTGAATTTTCTTTTCCCGAAAGCTTCACAACTCCTGACGGCACAAAGGTTTCAGGGGCACAAAAGGCTGTTTATCAAAAAGAAAAGATATACTGGTCAGGGAAAGAATACGATGAATTGATATTCTACCCTCAGCCAAATGCCGGGATCTTCTTTGAACTAAAGGATGTCACCATCGGCATCAATTTTCATTGGGAACGCAAAGAAGTACAACGCTTCCAGGGAGCTTTGAAAATCATTGTCGAAGGAGAGACACTGACCGCCATCAATGTAATCTCTATAGAAGATTACCTGACAAGTGTCATCTCATCAGAAATGAGTGCCACCGCCTCTTTGGAACTACTGAAAGCGCATGCAGTCATTTCCAGAAGCTGGCTGATTAATAAATTAAGAGTGGAGAATGAAGAATGGAAAGCTACTATACAGCCGGACAACGCAGCCAACTCTCCACTTTCCACTCTCCACTCTCAACTTATCAAATGGTATGATCATGAAGCGCATACGCATTTTGATGTTTGTGCGGATGATCATTGCCAGCGCTATCAGGGAATTACCCGCGCTTCTACTCCACAAGCTATCGAAGCTGTTTCAGCTACCCGTGGAGAGGTACTGATGTATGAAGGAAAGATTTGTGATGCACGATTCTCCAAATGTTGTGGCGGTGCAATGGAAGAGTTTCAGAATTGTTGGGAGAATGTGAGGCATCCTTATCTGATTGGTAAACGAGATTACATACCTGAATCCCATGCTTCTGATTCAGAGAAACAAATGACAGGTCCGGCAATACAGCTTCCCGATCTGACACAGGAAGAAGAAGCGGACCGATGGATACGAACCTCTCCGGATGCTTTCTGTAATACGCAGGATAAAAAGATTCTGAGTCAGGTTCTTAATAACTACGATCAGGAAACAACTGATTTCTACCGTTGGAAAGTCAGCTATAGCCAACAGGAACTAGCTGAGCTAATCCATCAACGTTCGGGAATCGATTTCGGGGAAATCATAGACCTAATCCCTATAGAGCGAGGTACTTCCGGACGCCTGGTACGATTAAAAATAGTAGGTACTTTACGGACACTGACCATCGGAAAAGAATTAGAGATCCGACGTACACTGTCGCCTTCCCATCTTTATAGTTCAGCATTCCTTGTGGAGAAGGAAAAAGGAGAAGAGGGAAATGTTCCAACCCGCTTTACACTGACCGGAGCCGGTTGGGGACACGGAGTAGGACTTTGTCAGATCGGTGCGGCAGTAATGGGAGAGCGAGGTTATTATTACAAAGATATATTAGCTCACTATTATCCCGGAAGCAGACTTGAAAAACAATATGAATAACATCTGAGACTAATGCCATGATATCAACAAGAAATGCCAAGAACATAATACCCAGAAACAATCGAAATCCGTGGAGCTGGATTCCGACTCTTTATTTTGCGGAAGGACTGCCTTATGTGGCTGTGATGACGATTGCCGTTATCATGTACAAGCGTCTGGGATTGTCGAATACAGAAATAGCGCTTTACACTTCCTGGTTATATCTGCCCTGGACGATCAAACCATTATGGAGTCCTTTCGTAGATCTGGTCAAGACAAAGCGTTCCTGGATTATTGCTATGCAGGGTTTAATTGCTGCCGGTTTCGCCGGTATTGCCTTTTTTATCCCGACTCCACACTATGTGCAACTCACTCTGGCATTCTTTTGGCTGATGGCATTCAGTTCTGCCACGCATGACATTGCAGCTGACGGCTTTTATATGCTTGGCCTCAACAACAAAGAACAATCCTTCTTTGTAGGCATCAGAAACACTTGTTATCGTTTTGCCAATATCTTCGGTCAGGGAATCCTCGTAATGCTGGCAGGCTGGTTGGAAACATCGCAATGCAATGTTCCAATGGCCTGGAGCATCACTTTCTATCTGATGGCAGGATTATTCCTCGGACTGACACTGTATCATCGCTTTATTCTCCCCCACCCTGCTTCAGATGTCAAAAGACCGGGGTTAACACCGGGTAAGTTACTGGAAGATTTCTTTAAAACATTCGTCACTTTCTTTGAGAAGAAAAACCTGGGACTTATGTTTTTCTTCCTGCTCACCTATCGGTTGGGAGAATCCCAACTCGCTAAAATAGCCTCTCCATTCTTATTGGATGGTGCCGAACAAGGCGGATTGGGATTATCAACCGCATCCGTCGGAGTCATTTATGGCACCATCGGCGTCGCCGCCCTACTGATAGGCGGCATCATCAGCGGTTTCCTCGTTTCCCGTGACGGTTTTAAGAAATGGATCATTCCCATGGCGCTGGCCATCAACCTCCCCGACCTTTTATATGTCTGGATGGCAGCAGCTACTCCGGACAACCTCCTGCTAATCTCCATTTGTGTAGCCATCGAACAGCTGGGATACGGCTTCGGCTTCACTGCTTATATGCTTTATCTGATTTACATTGCAGATGGTGAACACAAAACAGCTCATTATGCCATTGGAACGGGTTTTATGGCACTTGGCATGATGCTTCCGGGAATGCCGGCAGGATGGATACAGGAACATCTCGGATACACCAACTTCTTTATCTGGGTATGCGTCTGCACCATTCCCGGCATCCTTGCTTCATGGATGATCCGTAACCGACTGGACAGTTCCTTCGGAAAAAAGAGATAAAATTGAATTACTTATAACTTAACACATTAAAAAGTAACAGTCATGAATGTAACAACAAGTAACAAACGCCTATTGGCACTCGATGTGATGCGGGGCATCACCATCGCAGGTATGATCTTAGTAAATACGCCCGGTTCCTGGCAACATGCGTATGCTCCCCTCAAACATGCCGAGTGGATTGGATTAACTCCTACCGATCTGGTATTCCCATTCTTTATGTTCATTATGGGAATCTCCACGTACATCTCTTTGAGAAAGTACAATTTCACCTTCAGTGTTCCCGCGGGTTTGAAAATTCTCAAACGGACCGTGATCATTTTCCTGATTGGAATTGGCATCAGCTGGCTTTCCATTCTCTGCTTCCAGCACGATCCCTTCCCTATCGACCAGATTCGCATTCTCGGAGTCATGCAACGGCTTGCTTTAGGATATGGAGTTACTGCCATAGTCGCTTTGCTCATGAAGCATAAATATATACCTTATTTAATTGCTGTACTTCTCATCAGCTATTTTGCAATCCTTGCCCTCGGCAATGGATATGTCTACGACGAAACAAATATTCTTTCCATCGTCGACCGTGCAGTATTAGGACAAGCCCATATCTATGGCGGTCAGATACTTGATCCGGAAGGACTGCTTAGTACTATTTCAGCCATCGCCCACGTTCTAATCGGCTTCTGTGCCGGAAAGCTTTTGATGGAAGTGAAAGATATTCACGAGAAGCTGGAACGTTTGTTCCTGATAGGTACCATCCTTACTTTTGCAGGTTTCTTACTGAGTTATGGCTCTCCTATCTGCAAGAAAGTATGGTCTCCTTCCTTCGTACTCGTAACCTGCGGTCTGGGTTCCAGTTTTCTGGCATTACTCGTATGGATCATTGACATTAAAGGTTATAAAAACTGGAGCCGTTTCTTCGAATCGTTTGGAGTAAATCCGCTATTTATTTATGTATTGGCAGATATTCTGGCGATTACGCTGGCAGTCATTCCTATGACCTACCAAGGTGAATCGACTTCTTTACATGGCTATATTTACAGCGCACTCCTACAACCTGTCTTCGGAGATAAAGGAGGCTCGCTTGTATTTGCCCTGCTTTTTGTCCTTCTCAACTGGGCAATAGGCTACATTCTATATAAAAAGAAAATATACATTAAGATATGATACTCATTGCAGACAGTGGTTCTACCAAAACAGACTGGTGTGTCGTACTGAACGGCACAGTTATCAAACGACTTGGAACGAAAGGGATCAATCCTTTCTTCCAGTCGGAAGAAGAAATCCAACAGAAGCTGACAGCTTCCCTTCTGCCTCAACTGCCGGAAGGGAAATTCAATGCGGTTTATTTCTACGGAGCAGGTTGTACGCCCGAGAAAGCTCCCGTCCTCCGACGGGCTATTGCAGACAGTCTGCCCGTTATCGGGAATATTAAAGCAAATTCGGATATGCTGGCTGCCGCCCACGGGCTATGTGGTCAGGAGGCTGGTATCGCCTGCATTTTGGGGACGGGCTCTAATTCTTGTTTTTACAATGGAAAAGAGATCGTCAGCAACATCTCTCCTCTCGGATTTATTCTGGGAGATGAAGGTAGCGGTGCCGTACTTGGGAAACTGCTGGTAGGAGATATTCTGAAAAATCAACTTCCTGCCACCCTGAAAGAAGAGTTTCTGAAGCAGTTCGATCTGACGCCTCCCGAAATCATCGACCGGGTTTATCGCCAGCCCTTTCCCAATCGTTTTTTGGCCAGTCTCTCTCCTTTTATCGCACAGCATTTGGAAGAACCGGCTATCCGCCAATTAGTTCTGAACAGCTTTATAGCTTTCTTTCGCAGGAATGTGATGCAGTATGATTACAAGCAATATCCGGTACACTTTATCGGATCGATAGCCTACTGTTACAAAGAGATTCTACAGGATGCTGCCCGACAAACAGGTATTAAGATAGGTAAGATTCTCCAAAGTCCGATGGAAGGATTGATTCAATATCATAGCCAATTATCATTCCATCCTTAATATATAGAAGAAGAACATCCTAAAGACTAAAAGTATAATTAAAACTCTCCGGCATATCCGCAAGAGTTTTAATTATACTTTAAACTTTTAACGCTAACCGTTATGTAAAGAATGGATAGAATTAACGATTGCCTCTGTAAAACAAATGATCTACATCTCTACCAAGATACGAAATACCTTTCCCGGATCAGCTGCCCATTCTTTCATTGCCTCCAAAGCATCTTCCGGTTTTACAATCTTTGAGATCAGTTCTTCTACCGGGCACTTCCCTTCTTTCATATAGTTGATTACCGCACGGAAATCAGCAGGCAAAGCATTTCTGGAACCACGAATATCCAGTTCTTTCTGGACGAAATATTTGGTCTGAAAAGCGACTTCGCTTTTGGCGTAGCCAATACAAACCACACGACCGGTAAAGCCAACTTCATCCACAGCCATTACATAAGTCACAGGACTGCCGACAGCTTCAATCACGACATCAGCCCCAAACCCTGCGGTGATTTCCTGTATCCGCTCATGTACATTCTCTGTTTTAGAGTTTACTGCGTAAGACGCTCCCACTCTTTTAGCCAGTACCAGTTTTTCATCATCCAGATCGACCGCAATCACTGTTGCTCCTCTCAAGGCAGCACGTACAATGGCGCCAATCCCAATCATACCACAGCCAATCACCATTACATACTCATTATCGATGATCTGAGCACGGGAAACAGCATGAAACCCTACACTCATCGGCTCAATCAGAGCACAGTCACGGGATGAGATATTACCTGCCGGGATAATCTTCGTCCAAGGAAGCACGGCGTATTCGCACATCACTCCATTCCGTTGTACGCCTAATGTCTCATTATGCTCGCAGGCATTGACACACCCGTTACGGCACGAAGCACATTTACCACAATTGGTATATGGGTTCAATGTTACATTCATCCCTTTCTCAAAACCAGCCGGAACATCCGGACCGATCTCTTCAATCACTGCCCCTACTTCATGTCCCGGTATTACAGGGAGTTTCACCATCGGATTACGCCCCAAAAAAGTGTTTAAATCGGAGCCACAGAAGCCGACATACTTGATTCTTACCAATACTTCACCGGCACCGACGGTCGGTTTTTCCAGTTCAACCACCTTCATTTCGGAGGGATTGACAATTTGAACTGCTTTCATTTTATTTGTTTGAGATAAATTTATTAATCAATTACTTTATAGCCCTTCCAACCGTAATAGGCACAAAACGCAAAACAAATCATCGGTATGCCATAAGCGACATAATAAATATGTTCATTAACGTGCATGAAGTACGCTGTCAACTGAGGAAGACAGGCATTACCGACAATTGCCATTACCAGAAAGGCCGAACCACTCTTTGTCTGATTTCCGAGTCCTTTCAGTGCCAAAGAGAACTGTGTAGGATACATGATGGACATAAAGAAAGAGATGGCGAGCATGGCATACAGTCCGATCATTCCTCCCCATAGCATCACGACACCACACAAAAGGATGTTCATCAAAGCATACACCAGCAACATATCCTGCGGACGGAACTTGACCATCAATCCCGTACCAATCCAGCGCCCCAGCAGGAAAGCCAGCATATACAGTCCGAAGAAAGTGGTAGCCGTATCTTCCGGCAAGCCGGCATAGGTGCAGCAGTATACGAGAAACAGACTGTTGATAGCCGTTTGTCCACCATTATAAAAGAACTGCGCGATGACTCCCCAACGTAAATGCGAACGTTTCAGCACATCGAAATCAATCAGTTTCTCTTTCTTTCCGGATGCAGGTTCCGCTCCTTCATCTCCAATCTTCGGCAATTTAGAGAAGACAAATACGACCGCTATCGCAAGAAGCAACAGAGCCAATATCAGATAAGGAAGTTTCATCGCATCCGTTTCCAGTTGTATATAAGCCTGCCAGCCTCCCGGATAATCAACAGGAAGCGCCTCGCGTGTATAATGAGTCCCGCTTAGAATCAGCTTACTCAGAAACATCGCTGCGATAAAAGCGCCTAGTCCATTGAAGGATTGCGCCAGATTCAATCGGCGCGGAGCCGTTTCGGGAGCTCCCAACACGGTTACATAGGGATTGGCGGCTGTCTCCAGAAAACACATTCCGGTAGCGATAATGAAGAAGATGCAGAGATAAGCCCAATATTCTTTCAGCATGGCAGCAGGAAAGAACAGCAATCCACCGACAGCTGCCAGCAACAAACCGAAGATGATTCCCGCCTTATAGCTATAACGCTTCATGAACATAGCTATCGGGATAGGGAAAATAAAGTAAGCCAGCCAATAGGCGGTCTCCGTAAAAGAAGCCTCGAAGGTGTTCAGTTCACAGGTTTTCATCAACTGCCGGATCATTGTGGGAAGCAGATTACTGCTGATCGCCCACAAAAAGAAAAGGCTGAAAACCAGTGCGAGAGGAATGGTATATGTATTCTTTTTCATGTGTACAGTGATTGTTTAGTGGTATAGTGGTTATTTCCTTTCTATTCCGACATATTTTTAATGTATGGGAGTTCCGGAAGTTCTGCAAACCCGTAGAATTTCCGCGCATTCCCGCCCAGGAATAACGTTTTCTCTGCTTCCGACAAATCCGGAGATTTCACCACAAAGTCATAAGACATCTTATAAGTAATGGCTGTTATCGTGCGCGGATAGTCCGAGCCCCACATCAGTTTCTCCATACCAACCAGTTCTGCGGCTTCACGAATAGCCTTTATGGCACCTTTAAACGGATAAAACTCGTCATTGAACAGCCATGTGATACCACCGGACTCAATCATCACATTCGGATGACGTGCCAACTTAATCTGCTCTTTCCAATCCGGAAGAGTAACCATCCCGAAATGTCCGACAGCAATCTTCAATCGAGGACATTCCTGAATAATCTCTTCCATCTCCGGAACCTGTATCGCCCCCTCTGCCAAGTCGACTGACAAGATCACTCCCCGCTCTTCCATCCACCGGAACATCTGCATCATTTCAGGACAGTTCAACATTACCCGTCCCTCTTTCAGAAGTAAGCGCTGGGCAGGAATCTTAATCGCTTTAAATCCCTTCCCGATCAGTTCTTTCGCCTGTTCCAGATAGCCCGGCTTGCGAAACTCACACATTCCGCAAACAAAGAAACGGTCCGGATAGCGTGAAACAACCTCCATCAGATAATCGTTCTGAATGCCGTCTATAAATTCTTGTGTAATAACCGCAGCCGAGACTTGGGCATAATCCATATTAGACAGAAAAACTTCCGCACTATTCACCCCGTCAATCATAAAAGGAGGAACCATCTGCCGAATCTCCCCCATAAACAGGGAGCGTCCGTTCTCTAAAGTACGGATAGGAAAACCATCGACCACTGTATCTTGGCGAAGCCACAGATGGGCATGCGCATCAATAATCATATAATCCATAGAATCGACTGTTTTTTAAGAGTTTGCCCAACTTACACGCTGCTGTTCTCCGATAATTTCCCGCACTTCACGCACGAGTTCCCAATTGATCGGTTCTTCAATAAAGCCGATATTTTTCTTCACATTCTCCGGATTAGTGGTGCTGAACAGGGTAGTCGCAATCTTTGGATTACTCACCGAGAATTGCATAGCGAGCTTTTCTATCGGATAATTCTTTGCTTTACAATGCTCCATCGCTTTGCGACAGACATCTACCAATGGCTTGGGAGCCGGATGCCAAGCCGGAACACCACGTTCGCTCAGCAAGCCCATCGAGAGAGGAGAAGCATTGATGACACCGATTTCTTTCGATTCGAAATAGTCAAGGAAGTCAGCCAATTTATCATCACACAGGCAATAGTGACAGAAGCTAAGAACAGATTCAATGGTACCGCTTGGCGAACGGTCTATCACCCATTTCAAGTTTTCGAGCTGCAAGTCAGTGATTCCGACATGTCCTACCACTCCTTTCTCACGCAGTTCGACCAAAGCAGGCAATGTCTCATTAACCACCTGATTCAGGTCGGCAAACTCAATATCATGCACATTGATCAAATCGATGAAGTCAATATTCAGACGTTCCATACTTTCATATACACTCTCCGTCGCACGCTTTGCCGAGTAGTCCCATGTATTGACTCCGTCTTTGCCATAGCGTCCGACTTTCGTAGAAAGATAATAACGGTCGCGAGGAATATCCTTCAGCGCTTTGCCTAGAACAGTCTCTGCCTTATAATGTCCGTAATAAGGGGAAACATCGATAAAGTTCATTCCGGCTTCAATGGCTGTAAACACAGCCTGAATGCCTTCTTTTTCTTTTAAATCATGGAAAACTCCTCCCAGAGAGGAAGCTCCGAAGCTGAGAGACGATACTTTCATCCCTGTCTTTCCGATTTCATGGTATTGCATACGTATAGGGTTTTAAATTATTTTGTATGCGACAAAAGTAAGGGGTGAACCCTTCTCAACGGACAAGAGAGGGGCGAAAAAGCTACGTAACGGTTTACGTAAAAAATCTTTCTTTAAATGCGGAGATTTATCAGGGAATATGCTTTCTTTGCAGATAAATCTAAGTTGGAGACCTTCAGATGGAAAACCGGAAACATACTTCACTCAAAGACCTCGCCCAAGCATTAGGCGTATCCATCCCTACTGTATCCCGAGCGCTGAAAGACAGCCCGGAAATCAGCCGTGAACTTTGCGCCAAAGCCAAGGAGCTGGCCAAAGAGATGAATTATCGTCCAAATCCTTTCGCTATGAGTCTGCGAAAGAATGCGCCGCGCATCATCGGAGTGATCGTTCCGGATATTGTCACTCATTTCTTTGCCTCCATTCTGAACGGGATAGAGAACATGGCGATCGATAACGGATATTTCGTCATTATCACGACATCGCACGAGTCTTTCGAGCATGAAAAAAGGAATATAGAGAATCTGGTCAATATGCGGGTAGAGGGGATTATCGCCTGTCTGTCTCAGGAAACAACTGACTTTTCTCATTTTGCTGCATTGAAAGAGATCAATATGCCGCTGATTCTGTTCGACCGTGTTTGCCTGACCGATCAATTCTCGTCAGTAATAGCAGACGGAGCACAATCCGCACAAATGGCTACCCAGCATCTGCTGGACAATGGAAGTAAACGGGTAGCTTTTATCGGCGGTGCCAATCATCTGGATATTGTAAAAAGAAGGAAGCATGGTTATCTGGAAGCCTTGCGCGATAACCGGATTCCGATTGAAAAGGAATTAGTTGTCTGCCGGAAAATTGATTATGAGGAAGGACAGATTGCTACGGAAACATTATTATCTCTCCCCCAGCCTCCCGATGCCATCCTTGCCATGAATGATACATTGGCTTTTGCCGCTATGGAAGTAATCAAAAGGCACGGACTTCGTATTCCCGACGATATCGCCATCATCGGATACACGGATGAGCAGCACGCCAATTATGTGGAACCCAAGCTATCTGCCGTATCGCATCAGACTTATAAGATGGGGGAAACAGCCTGTCAACTGCTGATTGATCAGATTAAGGGAGACAGGACGGTCAAGCAAGTGGTGATTCCGACACATTTGCAAATAAGGGAGAGCAGCATAAAGGAAAATAATAAAAAAAATGCTGTATCTACGTAATATAGATACAGCACCTTTTTACATATAGAGAGTTTTATCTTATTATTTCAACTCAGCTTCAGTATTAGCAAAATCAAGCAATGTGATATCAAATACAAGAGTTGAATACCCCAAAATGCCTGTAGTACCGCTACTTCCATAGGCATAGTCCCAAGGGATATAAACCTTCCAGCGGTCACCAACTTCCATTCTCTGAAGCACTTCCCCCCAGCCGGTAATTACCCCGCTGACCTGGAAAATAGTGGTAGGAGAATCTCCTTCACCTGGATTTACCCCGTTTATAACCGGATTGTCTCCTGTAAAGTTACCATCAAAATATTCTCCCAAAATATTTGTTCCTTTATAATATACCTTCACATAGTCAGTATATTTAGGACTTCCCGCCTTTACTACATGATCAGTCATTGACGGCATTACTTTATAATAAATGTAATTACCGGGAGCAGTCAACATTTCCATGCGGTCCAAACCACCTTTATCAGCAGCCGTAGCATAAACATTCGCAAGAGAGTCAATAAATGCCTCATTGCGCGCACGCCAATTATCATATTTACCAACTTCTTCGGTTTCGCTACAAGAAACAAAAGCCAAAGCCAGTAATACTAAGGAGAATAAATAGATTTTTTTACTCATTCGTTAATGGTTTATTGTAAAGTTTTCAATAATGAAGTGATGCTCACTCTGTCCGCGATGATATTGTTCAGTTCAGAGATAGCTACACGCTCTTGCTGCATGGTATCGCGATTACGCAATGTCACGCAGTTATCTTCTAATGTCTGATGAT
>OGCQ01003641.1_pt1 | contig 13572 bp, 17 predicted proteins | sample 1570161 | NCBI WGS metagenome assembly OGCQ01 (sample SAMEA4384402, study PRJEB24528) | human gut metagenome
CTTCCATGTATAAATATTCACTTTTGGGGACTAATCACATGATTTCGAGTCAGCCTCGTTACGACCACTTCGATACATCTCCATGCTGTATTTTCAAGGCTTTGCGGGTTTCCGGCTGATTGAGAACCAAGTGTAGAAATCGTAGACAAAGCGTAGAAAAACCGTAGATATTCAGTTTTGAAAAAGTGTAGAAAAGCGAAAGAAGCCAGAAGTATCAAGGGTTTGCGAGGTCACCCCGGAAAGCGACCGACACGATTTCGAATCCGGACCCTTCAACCACTTGGGTACATCTCCGTATTCCATTGGAACCATACGATTCTATCACATTTCCCCGCCATTTGCAACCATTTCCGGCAAAAATCCGCCCCCGATTTTCCATGAGCTGAGATAAGCCCCCGCAGGGGGCTTATCTCAGCTCATTTTCTGGATGTCCCGCCGCAGGCGGGAGATGATGCGCTTTTCCAGCCGGGAGATGTACGACTGGGAGATGCCCATGCGGTCGGCCACCTCCTTCTGGGTCAGCTCCTTCCGCCCCCCCAGGCCGAAGCGCAGGGAGATGATGTCCTTTTCCCGGGGGGACAGCCGGGCCACCGCGTCCGACAGCAGCTTCCGGTCCACGTCGGCCTCGATGGGCCGCATGACCACGTCCCCCTCGGTGCCCAGCACGTCGGACAGCAGAAGCTCCTTGCCGTCCCAGTCGGTGTTCAGCGGCTCGTCGAAGCTCACCTCCGTCCGCTGGCCGGCGTTTTTCCGCAGGTACATGAGGATCTCGTTTTCGATGCACCGGGAGGCGTAGGTGGCCAGCTTGATGTTCTTGTCCGCCCGGAAGGTGTTGATGGCCTTTATGAGGCCGATGGTGCCGATGGAGATCAGGTCCTCGATGTTGATGCCGGTGTTTTCAAACCGCCGGGCGATATACACCACCAGCCGCAGGTTCCGCTCGATCAGCGTCTGCCGGGCCAGCAGCTCCCCCTGCTCCAGCCGGCTGATCCACTCCGCCTCCTCCTGCCGGGGCAGCGGCGGCGGCAGCGTGTCGCTGCCGCCGATGTACATGACCTTATCCGGCCGGCCGCTGAGCCACCGCAGAAGCCGCCGCAGCAGATTCCCCATGTCGCCGCTCCTTTCTTCCGCCCCACAGGGCCTGATACCCTCCGCCGTCGCTGACGGCCCCCGGCGTCAGGGCCAGCAGGATCCGGGGATATGTAATGCTCCCCACCTTCACATAGTCGCTGCGGACGGCCAGCAGCAGTCCCGCCTCCGTGCCCACGGCGCAGAAGGGCAGCAGGCTCCACCGGCAAGTGCCGTCCAGCCGGTGGAGCCGGGCCATCTTTTCCTCCGGCGGCAGGCGCATTTCCACGATCCGCGCCGCCTCCGGCGGCCACAGCTCCCGGAGGGCGTCCTGCTCCAGCACCAGCACCGGCTGGCCGCTGACAGGGTCCCGCAGGGTATTCCCGGTGTCGTGCAGGGCCCGCAGCCGCTGCCGCCGGCCCTGTAAGGAAACGGTCACATCCATCAATTCTCCTCCTTCATGCCGCGCCCCCTGGCGGAACACCAGGTGCAGCAGCAGACCAAAGCCTATGGCGGAGCCCAGCAGCACCGGCCAGCTGACGTCGGCGTGGTATACCCGGCTGAGCAGGGCCTCCGGCGATCCCGCCGCCAGGCCCATGGCCAGAAGCAGTCCCGCCAGAGCGCCGGACAGCAGGAAAAACAGCGCCGTCAGCCGCCAGGGACGTCTTTCCCGCCGCCAGGCCAGGCGGCACATGGCCGTTCCCGCCGCCAGACGGCACAGGGGATGCGCCAGCTCCCGGCACCCGGGCAGAAATACCGCCGCTGCGTACAGCGCGCCCAGCGCCGCTGCCAGGCCCAGCCGACCCCGCCGCAGGGGCAGTCCCGCCAGCCGGGCCGTGGCCAGCAGCAGAAGATAGTCCACCGCCAGGTTCAGCAGCACCACCCGGTCCAGATACACCACCGTCATGGCTCCGCCTCCTTTCCGCCGTCCATTATACCGGACCCGCCCCGCGAAATTCCGCAGAAACAGGCGGCTCTATTTCTGCCGCAGGGTCAGCACCGCCGCCGCCAGCAGAAACAGGCCGAAGGGACGGCGCAGCAGGGTCACGTCCAGGGCCGTGGCGGCCCAGGCCCCGGCGGCGGCTGCGGCCAGCGCCCAGGGGACGGTGCGCCGCAGAACGGCCTTGTCCAGCAGGCCGTTCTGCCGGTGCCAGATCAGGCCCATGGCGGCGGTGGGCAGAAAATACAGCAGGTTGATCCCCTGAGCCGCCGCCTGATCCACCCCGAATACCAGGGTCATCACCAGCAGCAGAATGGTCCCGCCGCCTATGCCCCAGGCCGACAGCACCCCGCAGCCCACCCCGGCCAGCAGGGGCAATACAAACTCCTTCACAGCAGATACCGCACCCCGCCATAGATCAGGAACGCCGCAAACAGGCGGCGCAGCCACACGGCGGGTACCTTTGTGAACAGTCTGCCGCCCAGGAAGCCCCCGGCCAGGCCCCCCAGCAGGTACGGCAGGGCCATACCCCAGTCCAGCCCCGTCCGCAGCAGGTACACCCCGCCGGACAGCACGCAGCAGGGGAGAATGGTGGCCACGCAGTTGGCCAGGGCCCGTTTTTCCTCCACCCGGCACCAGCTCCCCAGCAGCGGAGCCAGCACCATGCCCCCGCCGCCGCCGAACACGCCGTTGACGGCCCCGGCCAAGGCCCCGGACACCCCCAGCCGCCCGCGCTTCACAGGCATCACCTCCGTTGAATATGTAAGCGGGGACCATCGCCGACAGGCATTCCATCGACAGGTGTTTCGTAGGGGCCGACGTCCTCGGCGGCCCGCGATGACCCGCCAAGCCCGGGCGGACAGAGTCGTCCGCCCCTACAGCGGGGCACCGAAGGATTGCCCGGCAGGCGGGAGTGGTCATTTTCCAATACAATCCGTCATTTTCTTGCAGAATTATACAGAATGTAGCGCGCCAGGACACCAAAAATCCTGTAGGGCAGGCCCGGGGCGGGGCATTTCTGCCCCGCCCGGCCTGTATCATACCAAAACCTGTTAAAAAGCTTGAAAAGCTTTTTATAGCACCGAAGGTGCGTCAGGTTTTGTATGAGACGTCACAGCGTGTTTTCACACGCTGTGCGTGCGCACAGCGCACGGGATTCTTGATTAAATTTTTTAATCAAGAATCAATATCAGGGCGATTGGGTCAGATCTTGCGGAAGCTCTGGCAGTCGGTGCACTGGTCCATGGAGGGGTGATTCTCGTGGGTACCCACCTGGATGCTGGACAGGCCGCAGTTGTCCATATCCTGGCAGTGATGGGCGCAGCTGGTCACGGAGCACTTGATGGACATATTGGGGGTGCAGCTGCACCCATCGTTGGTACAATTCTTGCTCATAGCGAAGGTCCTCCTTGCAAAAAATAAAGTCAGGCCGCAAAGCCTGACTTTATTCTGACCCGCCGGGGCGGGATTATACGCGTTTTTTTCAGCCGTTATCGGTGCGGTTGCGCCATTCAACCTCCTGGTCCAGCTCAAACTGCAGCTTCTTGTTTTCCTCCACCAGCTCGTCATAGTGGCGGCCCTGGATATAGTACTTCACGAAAATGAAGGTGGCCTCGTTGAACTCCTCCTCGGTGTATTCCGGCAGCAGGGAGCCGTTCTTCCGGCGCAGACCCTGAACGTTGATGACCACCAAGCGGCGGTGCTGCTCGGACAGCTGGAACAGCTTCAGCGTCTCGGGGATCTCCAGCCCCAGATCAAAATTATCATTGACCAGCTCCAGCAGGCGGCGCTGCTCGGGCTTGGCGGACACGATGACGCCGTAGCGGGCAAACAGGCGCTTGAGATAGTCGGCAGAGACCTCCTCGCGGGTGATGGTGCCCTTGCCGATGCCGGTAAGCATGGTGTTGGACAGGTTCAGGCTGACGTATACTTCTTCGCCGGTTTTGGGATAGCTCATGGGGTACCTCCTATAAATGTTCCGTTGATTCCTGCGCCGCCGGGCGGCGCATCGCTTTCTATAGATAGGGTACCACAAGCGCCCGCCGATTGCAACAAAAACTTGTACCAAGAACGTTTATTTGTAGGATAAAACAGCCGTTTTCGTGATTTTGACATGCTTTTATGTTTCCAAATGTACCAAACAACTCGTACATGCAGAACCGGCTCCGCGCGGCAGACTGCACCCCTTTTTTGACAAGCAGAGCGGCGCTGCATGGCAGCGCCGCTCTTGTGTTTGATTCGCTTACAGGTGCAGAAGCTCCTTGTAATAGGGCCACAGGCCGGTTTTCTCCGGGCAGAAGGGGGCCAGCTGGCACAGGTCCGTGCCGGGGAAGTCGTTGCCCTCGATGATGGCGGGGCCGTCGGGGCCGATGGCCATATCCCAGCCCACATGGCCCACCTCCGGAATTTCCAGGGCGGCCTGGCAGGCCAGGGCCTTGGCCTCCTCGATCATGGGCAGCTGATAACCCACCAGGGGGATGCCGGTGTCGGGGTGCTTGTCAAAGACGTTGAAATAGTCGTCGGTGGCGGGGGAGCAGATTTTGCCGGTGTCGATATCCACCCGGCAGAGGATGCCGCCCTGGCCGGAGTTGTCGCACACGCCGCCGCCCCGTCCCATTTTCAGGGTGATATAGGCGATGTGCACCTGGCCGTCCACCAGGTCGGTGCAGATGCGCATGGTGTTCACGGACTGGGGATGCAGCCGCGCCATATCGGGATGCTGGGCCTGGACATGCTCCAGCACCACCAGCTTCTTCTCCCGGATATAGTCCAGCATGGCCTCCGGGGAGGCGAAATCCTTCACATACAGCTTCTCCACGCCGTTGCCGCAGGAGCCGTGGTTGATCTTGGCGAAGATGGCCTCCTGTCCCTCCAGGAACCGGGCCATCTGCTCCACCGTAGCGGTCTCACCGTTGAGGGTAGGGCGGCGGAGATACTTGGCGAAGCGGACGTTGAAGAGCAACTTGTCGTCAAAATCATCGTCGTGGGCCATATCGTTCATGATGTTGCTGACCTTCTTGTTGCGCACACGGGTGAGATAGGTGTCCCGCTGGGCGCCGGTCATGTCGTAAAAGCCGAACATGGTGTAGTCATAATACCCCGCGCCGTAGCGCACGGCGCACCAGAGCATATCGAAGAAGGTGCGAACCTTGTTCTGGCCGCACTTCTGGTGCACCACGTCGATCATGTGGTTCATCTTCTTGAAGCGGACGCCGGTGAGGACCCGGGCCACATATCCGATCATCGCCATGGTAAAAAAACCTCCCGTTTTTCATGTTACCCTATATCATACCACGCCGTCGGCAAAAATCCAACGTGCGGTGCTTATGCCTGCTAAAAGCGGCACTTTTTATACAGTATACCACGCCGGGCCGCCGGGCGCAAGCCCCGGAGTCGGCGGCATTGCAGGCCGGTGTGTCCGCCGGGGCGCGCGAAACGGCAGGCCCCGGGGCCTGCCGTTTGGGTTATATGATGCTTATGTCCGCTCCCGGAGCTCCCGCAGGCAGCGGGGACAGACGTTCTTTCCCCGGAAGGTCCGCACATCCTTGGTGCTGTCGCAGAAAATGCAGCTGGGGCGATACTTCCGCAGGACGATGGAGTTGCCGTCCACATAGATCTCCAGCGGGTCCTTCTCCGCAATGTCCATGGTGCGCCGCAGCTCCACCGGCAGAACGATCCGGCCCAGCTCATCCACTTTTCTCACAATACCGGTTGACTTCATGTTGCCATCTCCCCATTTCGTATTGACCCTCATTAAAGTGAAAATACTACGCTTTTTTATTATACGACAAGTCCTCCGTTAAGTCAACAAAGTGCTTGGCATTTTTACAATTTCTTCACGAATACTATGTGTTCTCCCGGTCATATACATGGGCAGGAGGGGGAATGCATATGGCAATGGCCTGGATCTGGACGGGGATGGCGGCGGTGTCGCTGATTTTTGCCGCATGGAACGGCACCATGGACGCCGTGGGCGCGGCGGCTCTGGAGGGGGCCGGGGCGGCGGTGCAGCTGTGCATCGCCATGGCCGGGGTGCTGTGCCTGTGGAGCGGAGTCATGGAGATCATGTCCCGCTGCGGCCTTTCCGGGAAGCTGGCGGCTCTGCTGCGGCCCGCCCTGCGGCGGCTTCTGCCCCGGGCCAGCCGGGACCCGGAGACCCTGGCGGCGGTGTCGGCCAACGTGTCCGCCAATCTGCTGGGGCTGGGCAATGCGGCCACGCCCCTGGGCATCCGGGCGGCCCGGCGCATGGCCCGGGGAACCGACGGCACCGCCGACGACGAGCTGTGCCGCCTGGTGGTGCTGAACACGGCGTCGCTGCAGCTGCTGCCCACCACGGTGGCCGGGGTGCGGGCGGCCTGCGGCTGCCGGACGCCCTTCGATATCCTGCCGGCGGTATGGCTGTCGTCGGCCATCTCCGTGACGGCGGGGCTGCTGGCGGCACGGCTGCTCCAGCGGGTGTGGAGGGACTGACATGGACCCCACGGCATTTGTGATCCCCTGTCTGCTGGCGGGGGTGGCCCTGTACGCCCTGACCCGGCGGGTGGACGTATACGCCGCCCTGACCCAGGGTGCCGGGGAAGGCCTGGCGGTGGTGGCGAAAATTCTCCCGGCGCTGGTGGGGCTGCTGACGGCGGTGTATATGCTGCGGGCCTCCGGGGCCATGGACGCCCTGGCGGCGGCGCTGGCTCCGGTGCTGGGGCTTCTGGGGATCCCGCCGGAGACGGCGGCGCTGCTGCTGGTGCGGCCGGTCAGCGGTTCCGGGGCTCTGGCGGTGGGCAGCCAGATCATGGAGCAGTACGGCCCGGACTCCGCCGTGGGCCGCACGGCGGCAGTGATGCTGGGCTGCTCGGAGACCACCTTCTACACCGTGGCGGTGTACTTCGGCGCGGCGGGGATCCGGCGCACCCGGTACACCATTCCTGCCGCCCTGACGGCAGACCTGGCCGCCTTCGTGGCCGCCGCCTGGGCGGTGCGCCTGTGCTTCGGGTGAAAACGGCAGGTGTTGCCAAACGGCGGAAAATATGATAGACTGCCTATAGGCGCTGCACGAACGGCAGGCGGTTGGCCACACCACCCGAAAGGGGGTGAGGCTCATGCGGATTACGTTACATATTGGGGCCTTTACGGTCACGATCATTGTAAAGAAACGCGAAAACCGCCACTCTGCCAAGTGACGGTTTTCTGAGCGTATTAAGAAAATCTTCATCTGAAAGAGGCTAACCGCTTGTCGCAGCGCCTCTTTCTGCTCCTATTGTACCGCAGACAGCCCACGGTGTCAAGTGTTGCCAAACGGCGAAAAGTGTGATATAATAATTGTGGGCCGGAAGGCCCGTTGCTTCGGAGGATATTTCGGAGGATATTACATAAGGAGGAAGATCTGTTATGAAAAAGATCATTGCCACCACCAACGCTCCTGCCGCCATCGGCCCCTATTCCCAGGCCATCGACTGCGGCAGCTTCCTGGTCACCAGCGGTCAGGTGCCCTTTGACCCCAAGACCGGTGAGTTCGTTCCCGGCGGCATCCAGGAACAGACCCGCCAGGTGCTGACCAATGTGAAGGCCATTCTGGAGGCCGCCGGCCTGACCATGGACAACGTGGTCAAGACCACCGTGTTCCTGCAGAACATGAGCGACTTTGCCGCCATGAACGCAGTGTACGCCGAGTTCTTCACCGAGGGCCAGTATCCCGCCCGCAGCGCCGTGGAAGTGGGCGCTCTGCCCCGGGGCGCGCTGGTGGAGATCGAGACCATCTGCGTGAAGTAAAGAACATCCAGCAAAAGCAGGGAGGCCCGGCGGGCCTCCCTGCTTTTGCTGTCACACGGTTTTCTCAAAATAGAAGAAGGTCTCGTCCTCCCCTGCCGGGCGCATACAAGCGGAGAGCATCTTATACGAGGCGGCGTTCTCCTTATAGCACTTGGCCTTCACCCGGGCCAGGCTCAGTCGGAACAGGGCCCAGTCCGCCGCCGCGGCGAAGGCCTCGGCGCCGTAGCCGTGTCCGGCATAGGCCGGGTCAATGCGGCAGCCCAGCTCCGCCCCGCCACGCCAGTCGAACCGGTACAGCACCACCTCGCCGATCAGTTGGCGATCCAGCCGGACGGCGAAGTTCACCGCCCGCCGGGCGGCGAAGTCCCGCCGGGCCACAGACAGGAAGTAATCCTCCGTCAGCTCCCCCTTCAGGTCCTGACGATAGTCATAGCCCCACCAGCGGTTGCGCGCATCGTCCAGGCACAGGGCGTTATAGGCGGCCTCGTCCCGCTCCTCCAGCGGCGTCAGGGTCAGCCGGGGAGTGGTGACGGTGGGGATCTCCCGCAGGCGGTCCGCCTCGCACTGGACCTCGAACCGCAGCTTCCCTGCCAGGCGCACCGGCAGATACTGCAGCTTGGAGGTCCGCAGGCCCCGGTCCCCGGCGTCGTCCTCCCGGTTGATATAGACGCAGTCGCCGCCGAAGTGGGCGGCAAAGGCCTGGACCAGGGTGGGATAGGCCCCCTGGTGGGAGTACAGCGCCTTCTCCACATGGATGATCAGGGTGCCGCCGCAGTTCTCCGCCAGGCTCATGGCCACCAGCCGGTCATCCACCAGCAGGCCGCCGCCCAGCAGCCACCCCTCCGGCAGCAGCCGGGCCAGGGCCTTGGCATAGGCCAGCTCCCGCTTGGCGTTGAAGCTGGTTTTCTGGAACTCCTGCTCATAATCCGCCCAGAAATTCTCGATGAGGGGCATGTCCGCCCCGGTCAGGGGAACAAATTTCGCCGTGGGATACTCCTTGCGGAATTTGTTGATGTGGTTGCGCTGGCCGCTGTATTTCCGGCCCGCAAAGGCGGCCATGTCCTCCGCCCGATAGAGATAGTCCTTCCAGTTGCGCTCGTTGTTCATCCGCAGACGGGGCCAGCGCAGCAGCAGCTCCGGGGCCTTCTCCTCCGGCACCACGGAGATCACCAGCGGCGTCTCCGTGTCGGTGCAGTAGCTCTCGATGGCCGTCAGGGCGGCATCCACGTCGCCGTCGGGGCCGGGCACCGGGTAGTCAAAGACCCACTCGCCGTCGATGCGGTTGCGGACGATGAGGCAGCCCGCCTCCTCGGCAAAGGAGGGCCGCAGATACAGGCTCCACATGAGCTTTGTTCCGGCGGAGTATTCGCACAGGTGATAGTCGCACCCGGCGTAATATTTGCGCAGCAGAGCGTGATGCTCCAGGGTAATGGGGGTAAATGTCAACATAGGCTCCTCCTATTTGATCTGGCGAATGATGTCCCGGGCCTTGGTGATGAAGCGCCGGGCGGCGGGCCGCAGCTCCCGGCGGTCCCGGGTAACGATGCCCAGCTCCCGGAAGGCCGGCGGGTCCAGGGGCACCGCCTGCACGGCGTCCCGGCGGCCCTTGAGCACCAGCTCCGACAGGACGCTGACCCCCAGGCCGTGCTCCACCATGGAGATGATGACGCTGTCGGACACCTGGGTGGTGCGGATCACCGGCGTGACGCCGGAGCGGTTCAAGGCCCGGAGAATGTCCAGGTGGAAGCCCATGGAGGGCATCAGAAACTCGTGGCCGCTGAAATCCCGCACGTCGAACCGCTCCCGGCCGCCCAGGTCATATTCCGGCGGCAGGATGGCCAGCAGCGGGTCCTCCGCCAGAGGGAGCCAGTCCATGGTCATCCCGTCCTGGAGGCTGGCAAAGCCCATGTCCGCCTTGTCCTCCCGGACCCAGCGGTACACCTCCTCCACGCTGCCCATCTGGATATCCACCGTCAGCTCCGGGTGGATCCGGCGGAACTGCTGGATCACCTCCGGCAGCCAGTGCATGGCGATGCTGGAATAGGCGGCCACCCGGATGGTGTCCTCCTTGTGGGAATTGATCAGGGCGACCTCCCGGTCCAGGGCCTGGGAAGCGGACAGCACCTGGCGAATCAGGGGATAGATGCGCTCCCCCGCCGGAGTCAGCCGCACACCGGCCCGGCCCCGCAGCAGCACCGGAAAGCCGATGTCCCGCTCCAGGCTGTTCATCATGTGGGTCATGCCGGACTGGGTATAGCCCAGGGCCTCCGCCGCCCGGGTGAAGCTGCCATGTTCCACAGCCGCCGCCAACGCCTCCAGTTTCTTCGTATCCATGTGCGCCTCCCGCCATGAAAGAATTTCATGGTCCTATTATACAACGTACATTTTCCCCAGGCAAGAGAGGAATTCTATGCATTTTGCCCAATTTTCAGGAAGCTATCCTGCACGAACCGTAAAAAATGGATGATTCCATGACATTGTGTAATGGCGAAATGAGATTTTGTCGCTTTACAAATTTTTTCTCATGGTGTATCTTAGCTACAGTAATTCCTACGACATGAATTGCTTTTCCTTTCTATCCTCAAACAAAGAGAGCCGCACGTTCGTGCGGCTCTCTTTGTTATGCCGGGGGCGTTACAGACCGTAGACCTCCGTGAACTTATCCCGGAGATAGGCGGTGTAGCAGGTGGGGTCGAAGGGGCCGCAGACGGACTCAAACAGGGGCGTGGGGTCCTTCATGCAGCCGTATTTCCAGATCTTCTCCTCCAGCCAGCAGTTGATCTGCGTCAGCCGGCCGGTGGCCACGGCGGCGGACACGTCGAAGTCCTTCTGCATCTGCCGCAGATACTGGGCGCCGTAGGCCGAGCCGATGGCGTAGGAGGGGAAATAGCCGATGTTGCCATTGGCCCAGTGGGAATCCTGGAGGATGCCCTCCCGGTCGTTGGGCACGTCCACGCCCAGATACGCCTTGTACAGGCGGTTCCACTCGGCGGGCAGGTCGTGGGCCGTCAGCTCCCCGGCGAACATCCGCCGCTCCAGCTCATAGCGCACCATGATATGCAGGCAGTAGGTCAGCTCGTCGGCCTCGGTGCGGATCAGGGAGGGCTGGGCCTTGTTGATCATGCGGTAAAAATCCTCCAGGCTGACGTCGTCCAGCCGGGGGGCGAAGTGCTCCCGGAGCCAGGGGTAGATGACCCCGCAGAAGGCCCTGCTGCGGCCGATGATGTTCTCATAGAACCGGGACTGGCTTTCGTGGATGGCCATGGACACGCCGCCGCCCAGGCAGGTGCGGGACAGCTCCCGGCCCACGTGCAGCTCATACAGGGCGTGGCCGCCCTCGTGGACCACGGAGTACAGGGACGAGGCCACTAAGTCCGCGTGATAGTTGGTGGTGATGCGCACGTCGTCCCGGGAGAAGTTGATGGTGAAGGGGTGCTCCGTCTCCCCCACGATGCAGTGGTCGCGGTCGATGTCCATGACGCCCATGACGAAGTCCGTGAACTCCCGCTGGATGGCCACGGGGAAGTCCCGGTGCAGGGGGGCGTCATCCACCCGGTCGGCGTGGGCCTGGACCTGCTCGATCAGGGGCACCAGATCCCGGCGCAGGGCGGCGAAGAACCGGTCGCAGGTGTCCCGGGTCAGGCCCCGCTCAAACTGGTCCAGCTGGGCGTCGTAGGGGTCCTTCTCCGGCTGACGGCAGCCTGCCAGGCGGCGGCAGCTGTCGAAGATCCGCTGGAGATACGGCTCAAACAGGGCATAGTCGCTGCGCTCCTTGGCCTCGTGCCACACGGCGTCGGCCTTGGACACCAGCTGCTGATAGGCCACAAATTCTTCCTGGGGAATGCGGTGGGTCTGTTCATAGTCCCGCCACAGCTCCGACACCTTCCGGGCGGTGACGGGGTCCAGCCGGTCCCGGGCCTGCACCAGGGTCTGGAGCATCTCCACCGTCTCCGGGGCGGTGGTCAGAATGTAGCTCATGCGGGACAGCTCCCCCAGGGTGTCGGCCCGGACGTCCGCCGAGCCCTTGGGGGCAACAGTGGCTCCGTCGTAATACAGCACGCCGGAGGCGTGGTTATAGGCAAAGGCCTGCTTTTCATAGGCGGCCAGCCTTTCCAGTGCCTGAGATACGGTCATACGTCATTCCTCCTGTAAAATAATTGGTTATTCATCTGCCAGCCAATCCGGGAAGCTGCCTTTTAAGAAGTGCCGGTACTCCGGATGGTCCGCAGCGTTTTTGTATTCTTCCCGTATGGTTCTTTGATTCCATTGCCGCACGCTTTCCGGCATTTCCTCATATCTCATAATGGTAATGAGTCCATCCTTTTCCGCCTGTAAAATAGCCTCGTAGGCATCGGAAACAAACTCCACAGATTCGATGTCTACAGGAATACTGCTTACAGCCGCATCCGGAATCCGCACATCGAAATCCGCTTCCTCAATGCTGCCTGCGCAATAGATGTATCCGGATACACCTTGATAGGTCTTTCTCAGCGCATCCGGATAGTATTCCTCCAGCCGCTGAATGCCGTTCTTCTCAAATCCGTATGGTCCCCATTTTTCCCATCTGCCGTCATAGGAGAAGCCGGTTTCCTTGCAATACCGCTCAATCGCATTGCTCAAATAGACCAGGACATTTTCTCTTTTCTTTGAGAAGTAGACCAAAGGGACTCCGTGATTGGAAGTCCTGGGCTCCAGCTGCTTGATCGTGCCTATTGGCGATGCGTGATAATACATATGCACCTCGCATTTTCCGGTTTATCAGGCCGAAGCCTTCCTTACATTTCCTTGATATACATCCCTTCCACCGCCCCTAGGACAGGCCGCATTTTTCCGCTTGCCGCAAATCCGTGCGCTTCACATCATCCAGCACCCTTTTCATCGGAAGTCCCGCAAAAACTGCTTCACTAAGCTGATTTTGAGTATACCACACGCCGCCCCCGATGGCAAGCGGTCGGTGCCTCCTCACCGGGTGGTGAAAGATTTTTCGAAGCCGGGGCATACTAAGGCCGGAGGTGAGAGAGATGAAGCGAAAGGACCGCAGCTTCCCCTACGACGCCGCGCCGGACGTGCATCAGTTCCGGGGCGTGCCCCAGAATTGCTTTGACCTGGTGAACCAGTACGGCACCTATAATATCCAGCCCACCACCGACACGGAGAATCTGTTCCCCCTGATCGGGCCGGAAATGCCGGAGCGTTGGCGGCACATGAGCCTAGGCAAGGACGACCTGGATTCGCTGGGATAGCCCACCGCAGGGAGCGGCGGGCGGGATAAAAGACAGGCGGGGCGGGGCCCCGGGCATCGCACACGCCCCGCCTGCCCTTGAAAAAGCATTGACACCGGCGGCAGAACCCTTATAATGGTAGTATCACCACTGAGGAGGCCGCTATGGACAACAAGAAAAAAACCGACAGCATCATGCGCTATGTGGTGTATCTGCTGTGCGGCGTGCTGCTGGCGGGGTATTCCCTGCTGAAATGGAACGCTATGAGCGAGATGAAGTATCTCTATCTGGCCATCGGCGTGATCTGGGTCATTTACGGCGGTGTCCGGGCCCTGGTGCTGGCCCGGCGGCAGAAGCAGAACCGGGAATAAGCAATGGGCGTACCGCTTGCGGTACGCCCTGTCTGCATTTATCCCCCCAGCAGCCACAGCACCACGCCGTATACCACGCTGGCGGCGGTGCCGAATACGATCACAGGCCCGGCGATCAGGAACATTTTGGCGGCCATGCCGGTGATCAGGCCCTCGGCCCGGAAGTCCATGGCCGGGGACACCACGGCGTTGGCAAAGCCCGTGATGG
>OGCQ01003654.1_pt1 | contig 13536 bp, 9 predicted proteins | sample 1570161 | NCBI WGS metagenome assembly OGCQ01 (sample SAMEA4384402, study PRJEB24528) | human gut metagenome
GCCGTTGTGCACGGAGTGACCGTATTTGCAGTCGTTTAACAGGCTGATGCCGTAGTGACCCTCGGAAACATCGATCCACTTTTGGCCGCAGCTCTCAAAGCGTGCCTGATCCCAGCTTGTGTTCTGATGTGTTTTGCGCGTCACGTTGCCGAACTGAATCTCAAATGTTGCTTCGTCCGTGTGTACGTCCATCGGGAAGTGGGCTTTCAGGAGGTGCTGGTGTTCTTTCCAGTCGACCGTCGTCTCAAAGTCGATGCGCGGGCACGCGGCGTAGAAGTGAATTTTCTGGCAGATGACCGAACGGCTGACCTTGCGCTCCATCTCGAGAGTTGCGCGCACGGGGCCGCGTTCCGTCCATTCCATGCGCTGCACGTCGGTGACGTCCCAGAATTTCTCCGTATAGTAGCAGTCGATGTCCCAGTTGTCGTAGTGCATCGGCTTGTCCTCGTACATGCGCATCAGGTTCGCATATTTGCCGGGCTGCACGGTCTCGCGGTCGTTTTTGCGGTCATAAAGGCGCGTGATGAGCCCGTTTCCATCAAATTCAACCGTGTAGAACGGCGTCGTGATCGTGCTGCCGTCAATGTGCAGCGGGTTTTCAAAGCTGCCCGCTTCGACCGGCGCAAAGCACTTGTAGCCCTTCGGCGGCAAGTCGGGCAGGAACGCCACAGCACCGTTTTCGGTCTGCTGCACGGGATAAGTATTTTTGCCGTCGGAAAGTGCATTTGCGGTGCAATTTTCAAGTACAACGATATCATTGCGCGTTTTACCCGTTGTATTGAACACCGTGATGCCTTCTCCCTGCGGCGCAAGAGCTTGCATGCGGTCGGCAGAAAGCGCAGAGATCGTCTCCGCCATCGCATCGTATTCCTTTTTCGTCTGCTCGTAGACCTCGTGAATGGCGGTGCCGGGCAGAATATCGTGGAACTGATTCAAAAGTGTATTTTTCCACAGGCTGTCGAGCGCTTCCGCGGGGTAGGGGAGCTGCGGTGCTGCCAGTACGCTCAAAAGCTCCAAGTCCATGAGTCCCAGCTCTGTTTTGCGGTTGCCGCGTTTGTTGCGTGCCATGGAGGTGTATGTGCCGCGGTGATACTCGAAGTAGAGCTCACCCTCCCACGTGGGCAGACGTTTGCTGTCTTTTACGCGCTCGTTCAGCTCATCAAAATACTGCCGCGCGAAGACCTGCCGCACCTTCGGGATGCCCAAAACGCCTTTTTCCATGCGCTTGCTCGTCTCCAGCATATCGCGGGTTGGGCCGCCGCCGCCGTCACCGTAGCCGTAAGCGATGAGAATATCGTTGTTGATGTCTTTGTTTTGGTAGCGCTCCCAGCCGCCCATAATGGCATCCGGGTGCAGCATGCCGTTGTAGGTGGTGAAGAAGTTCTGGCCGATGCTGAGCGTAGTGATGAAATGCGTCAGCACTTCGCTGCCGTCAATGCCGCGCCACTCGAATGTATCGAACGGCACTTCGTTGAACTGGTTCCACGAAAGCTTCGTCGTCATAAAGTAATCGATGCCGCTCTTTTTCATGATCTGCGGCAGCGCGCCGGAGTAGCCGAACACGTCCGGCAGCCACAAAATGCGGTTATCCACGCCGAATTCCTCGCGGAAGAAGCGCTTGCCGTGAATGAACTGGCGCACAAGGCTTTCGCCGCTCGTCAGGTTGCAGTCGGCTTCCAGCCACATGCCGCCCTCCGGCTCCCAACGCTTTTCCTTCACGCGCTCTTTCAGGCGCGCATACAGCTCCGGATAACGCTCTTTTAAGAAATAATAAAGCTGCGGCTGACTGGACATGAAGTGATAATTCGGGTATTCGTCCATAAGCTTCAAAACCGTCGCAAAGCTGCGCGCAGTCTTTTCACGCGTCTGGGCGACCGTCCACAGCCATGCCACGTCGATGTGCGTGTGGCCGATGCAGCTTGCAATCACGTCGTCGTGTCCCGCAAGGTCGGTGTAGACCGCTTTTTTTAGATATGCGGAAGCCGCGCGCACGGAAGCGTAAAATTCCCCGCTGTATGGCGTGCGCAGGTCGAGCAGGTTTATGCCTTCGTTCAGCGCGTTTTCCAGCAGCATGCGGTTTCGGTCTTCCTTTTCCATGCGCGAAAACGCCTCAACCGGCACTTTCAAGTCATAATACAGCGCTTCAATCTCCGGGTCAATCTCCTGAATTTCCATAAAGAGATTGAATTCATTGTGGATGGTGCCGGTGTACGCTTGCAAGTCGAACACAAGCTTTTCGCCGGAAATCGCTTTCGGGGAAAGCAGCACGTCACGGTGATTCATGTCCATGCCCTGCACGGGCACGTTGTTCACAAACAGCAAAAACTGCGGGTTTTTGCCGTCGTCCCCTTCGATCTGCGTGCGCACATTCAGCCACATTGCCTTGCCGTTAAGCGCTTTCGGCACGGTGAATTCCGTGCGGAACCAATAGTGCTCGTCCGGGCCGTACCAGTGCATGGTGCGGCTGTCAAACGACGTCCACGGCGGCGCAGCGGCATCTGCTGCTTCGGGGCGGATATACATGCCCTTTTTGCAGATAAGGTCGGTCAGCGGAATGCGCTGCACGATGCGCAGACGGTAAAGCTCATCACAAATGCGCTCCACACGTTTAGCGAGATACCTCATAGTTGCAACTCCTTTTCTATAGCGGTTTGGGGTTTCGTAAAGACTGGTGTTTTTGACTTGATTTTAGCATAATAAGGCACAGAAAACAAGAAAAAATGCACAGATTCTTCCGGCTTTTCACACATTAGAATTGTCTTTACGCACACGTCGCGTCGAAAATGCAGAAAAACAAGTTATTTATGCACAGAACACAAAAAATAATTGAAAATCAGCGGAAAGTACGCTATACTAAATCTATAAAGCAGAGCGTATTTTGAGAAAAGCAACGGTGGCTCAGCCCCGAAAAACAGCGGTTTTGGAGTGCCGTATTCAAATCACATCACATAGAAAACAGAGGAAAAAATATGCGAAAAAAGGCTTGGATCCTTTTGCTTTTTGCCACGCTTATTGCGCTGCTTTGCGCATGCAGCGATACGGCACAGCAACCGGAGACGGAAAAACCGAAAATACGTATCGGCGGCACAACGTATGCGCCGTATTTTTACCGCAATATCGGCGGCAACTATACCGGCATCGACGTGGAGATTGCCGAGGAAGCCTGTGCGCGTATCGGGTATGAGCCGATCTTCGTGGAGCTCGATATCGACAAGGGCTTTGAGCTTTTGGATGAAGACTATGTGGATTGCCTTTGGTGCTGCCTGACGATGGAAGGCAACGAAGATAAGTTTATTTGGGCAGGGCCGTATATGTACACGCAGCGCGTGGTCGTGGTGCCGGCGGACAGCGAGATTGAAACACTGGAAGACCTTGCCGGAAAGTGCGTGGCGGTGCAGGCCGGCTCTATAAGCGAGGAGATCATTTTAAAAGGGCTGAACCCGAATTTGCCGGAGATTACGGACCTTTCCACATTCAGCACGGTGGGCGAGGTGTTTACTTCGCTGCGCAAGGGTTATGCGGATGCGGCCATCGGGCATGAAAGCTCGCTGAGATTATATACGGACGAATACCCGGACGGCTACCGCTACCTCAACATGAACATGTACAGCGACGCCGTGGGCGTGGCATTTAAACCGGACGGCGATGCAGTACTGGCGGAAAAGCTGACGCAGACGCTGCTTGAAATGCGCGAAGACGGCACAATGGCCGCTATTGTGAAAAAATATGGGTTGGACGCCGAAAAAAGCGTGAACGGAGGTACCGAATGATGCCGAAGTTCAAGGGAAAAACAAAACCGAAGCTCCATAAGCCGAGCATGGAAACGGTCATGCGGTGGATTGTCACGCTTCTTCTCGGCTTTGTTGTGCTGCTGCCGGTATTTGCAGGCGTAACACAGTATGAACAGAACAAGGCGAAAGCGGATGTTGAGGACGTACTCGCTTTTATGCAGACGAACTGCCGCAAGTACGACAACTACCGCTTGGCCAATACCACCGAAGCGCTGCAGGATGTTTTGACCAAAGTCAAAACACTGACGGCATACCGTTACGAAGAAGATGCGCTTTTAAACGAAAATCGCTTACAGCGCTATGCGAAATTTCAGTATTTGACCGGCATTTTTGTTTTGGATGAAAATTTCTCCGTGCTGGCCCATTACGACAAAGCGGGCAAGGATGAAAGTCTGCTGCTCAGCCAGATAATAGGGGACAAAAATGCGGCGGATATTTTGCACTATCCGCAGAAAACCTATGCCGACCAGATCTGTTTAAACGACAATACGTATAACTACGCCATTTCCGCACGGCAGGATAAACCGGGCCTCGTTATTTGCTATACGGATATCACGCGCTTTCAAAACGATAAAAATGAGCTTTCTCTCTCCAATATGCTGGATGCTGAAATGTTCCGGCAGGATGTGACCGTCGTCATCACGGACGGCATGCGCGTTATCAGCACGAATTGCGAGCAGCTGGAGAACACGCTTGTGCAGTATTATCCTATTGCTGACGTGCTCGTTGGAGGGGAGCAACTTATACCGGACACATTGCTGCAATTAAAAAACGACAACGGCACATGGTACGGTATGTTCACCCAGTACAGAGATTATTATTTGTATGCCTTTTTCCCGAGTCGCGTAGTCTACGCAAGTCGCCGCGGTTGGATGCTGCTGTTTACGGCAATCTATCTGTTTTGCGGCATGGGGTACCTTATTTGGCGGCAGTACAGTAAAAAGCGCCGTCTGCTGCGTATGGAAAAAGAATACCACCTTGTCAGCGCCATTTCGAGCATTTACCTGTCAAACCTGCTCATTCACCCGCAGGATGATACATGGGAGCCCATTGTGCAGAGTGAGCGCATGAAAGCAATCACAAACGGTGTTTTAAGCGCAAAAGCCATGCTGGAAAAGTTTAACACCGAGTGCGTAGCCGAGGCGTACCGGGAGGAATTCCGTGCGTTTACGGACCTCGATACCGCTCAGCAGCGCTTAGAGGGCAAGGCTTTTGACGGCTTCACAATGGAAAATGTGGAGGGCAAGTGGTACCAGCTGCTTCTTGTGCCGCAGCGCCGCTTTACGCACCGGGAAAAGCCGAGCTCACTCATGCTTTTGTTCCGCGATGTTTCGAAGCAAAAGGAGCGCGATATGGAATATCAGGAAAACCTGCGCCGCGCAGCAGAGGAAGCTACCCTTGCAAACGCCGCCAAAACGGATTTGCTGCGCCGCATGAGCCATGACATCCGCACGCCGATCAACGGCATCCGCGGCATGGTACAGATTGCCGACCGTTTCCCGAATGACGCGAAAAAGCAGGCGGAATGCCGCGCAAAGATTATGCGGTCTTCGGATTTTCTTTTAGAGCTTGTAAACGATGTGCTTGATATGAGCAAGCTGGAATCCGGCGAAATGCAGCTTGAGGAAGTGCCGTTCAATTTGAACGAGCTGCTGCACGATGTGGGCACGCTGCTCTCCACGCAAGCGCAGGCGCGCGGTATTACGTATACCATCACAATGGAAGATAAGCGCGAAAAGCATGTCATCGGTAGCCCGCTGCATTTAAGACAGATCTTTCAAAACATCGGCGGCAACGCCATCAAGTATGGCAGAGCCGGCGGCTATGTACATGCTACGTGCAGCATCGTTTCACAAACAGAGAACACCGTTCGCTACCGCTTTATCTGTGAAGATAACGGCTGCGGCATGAGCGAAGAATACCAAAAGCATATGTTTGAGCCGTTCTCGCAGGAAAATTCCGGTGCACGCACTACGTATCAGGGTACGGGGCTCGGCCTTTCCATCGTGAAAAAACTCGTGGATGCCATGGGCGGCACCGTCACCGTGGTCAGCGAAAAGGGTGTGGGCACCACATTCATCACGGAGATTCCGCTGAAGCTCGACCCCGCGGCGTCTGATGCCGAAAAGCCGGAGGAAGAGATCGATACTACCGTGTTCCGCGGGCTGCATGTGCTGCTTGTGGAGGATAACGAAGTGAACATGGAGATTGCGGCGTTCCTGCTTGAGGACAGCGGCGCCGAGGTCACAAAAGCATGGAACGGCGCAGAGGGCCTGGAGAAATTCAAAGCCTCGGCCCCGGGTACGTATGATCTCATCTTAATGGACATCATGATGCCCGTGATGAACGGTTTGGAGGCGGCAGAGAAGATCCGCGCGCTCGACCGCCCGGATTCGGAGACCGTGCCGATCTTCGCCATGACGGCAAACGCGTTTTCCGACGACGCCGCCCGCAGCCGCAAAGCCGGTATGAACGAGCACCTCACAAAGCCGCTCGACCTTGAAAAGATCACAAAAGCGGTGCGCAAATATTGCAAGAAAAACAGCCGATAAAAGCCATAAAACGGCGGCGTGCCTTTAAAAGCGGTTGCGCCGCCGTCTTTTTATGGGCTGCAGTGTGTCTGCTCCTACCAAAACACCAATGTGCGGAAATTTCATAAATTGATTCTGAAAATAGGATGAATTCCTGTGGGGATTTTCTCCGCATGAAGGTTGAAATCATAGTGTTGATATGATAAAATAATAGCGCGAATTTTGCAATTCTGGTGCTTTATGCAGAAAATGAGAATTTTGGACGCGGCTTTCGCATTTTAAGCCTATAAAACTGCTTGATTATGCGAAAAGCAGCATAAATATACGAAATACGAAGCTCGGTTTAGAAAGGGAGGACGTTCCATGGCTTATATGCGACTTGGCGATCTGCTGATTGCGGCAGGTGCCATTACGCAGGAGCAGCTTGAAGAAGCGCTGACCATTCAAAAGCAGAAGAAAGAACGTCTCGGCGACGTTCTGATTGAAAGTAATATCATCACGGAGCGTCAGCTCATTGAAGCACTGCAAATGCAGCTCGGCGTCGATTTCATCGATTTAACGGCGATCTCTATTCCATTAGAGCTCGCCAAATTTGTGCCGCGCGCCATCGCGAAAAAATACAACGTGGTGCCGGTAAAGCTTGTAAAAGACGAGCTCTTTGTTGCCATGAGCGATCCGTTGAACTTCGTTGCGCAGGAAGAGATTAAGGCCGCTTCGCATAAGCGCGTTGTGCCGATGATCTCCACGCGCCGCGCGACCGAGCAGGCCATCGGCACATTGTACGGCAGCGAAGGCACGGCCCGTGCCATTGAAGAAATGAAGCGAGAGGTCGGCACATCCACACCGGATATCGTGCCGGTGCAGATGAACCAGACGGATGCCGGCAACGCGTCTGCCGCGCCGACGATCCGCTTTGTAAACTCCGTCATTGAGCGCGCCTTTTTGGAGCGCGCGAGCGACATCCACCTTGAGCCGCAGGAGGGCGAAATGGTGGTGCGCATGCGTATCGACGGCATTTTGAGAAAGATTTTGACCGTGCCCGCGAATTTGCAGAGCAACGTTATTTCCCGCCTGAAGATCATGGGTGGCATGAATATTTCCGAGCGTAAGATCCCGCAGGACGGCCGCGCCATGGTGCAGGTGCGTCACCACGAGATCGACCTGCGTATCTCGTCCATGCCGACGATCTACGGCGAAAAGATTGTTTTGCGTTTGCTCGATAAATCCGGGCATACGATCACGAAGCAGTCCATCGGCCTTGAGGGCACAGACCTGCAAAAGTATGATGCGCTGCTCAAAAACAGCAGCGGCGTGATTTTGATTGTGGGCCCGACCGGTTCCGGTAAATCCACGACGATGTGCGCCATGCTGCAGGAGCTTGCAAATGAGGAAACGAACCTCATGACGCTGGAGGACCCGGTGGAATACAACATTCCGGGCGTTAACCAGTGCCAGATCAACGAAAAGACCGGCATGACGTTTGCGACAGGACTGCGCGCCATCTTGCGTCAGGACCCGGATGTCATTTCCGTCGGTGAGATTCGCGACGGAGAGACGGGCGCCATTGCCATTCGTGCTGCTATCACGGGCCATTTGGTGCTTTCTACTTTGCATACGAACGACGCCGTTTCCGCCATCGACCGCCTGGTCGATATCGGCGTGGAGCCGTACCTCATTTCCAGCGCGCTGCGCGGCGTCATCTCCCAGCGCCTTGTGCGCAAGGTCTGTCCGCACTGCAAGAAGGCGTATAGGCCGGAGGCGGAGGAGCTTGCCATGCTCGGCCTGCCGGAGGACGCCAACGTGCAGTTCTACCGCGGCGAGGGCTGTCAGGAGTGCTACCACACCGGCTACAAGGGTCGCCGTGCCGTCTTTGAAATCTTCATGCTCAACGGGCGCATTCGCCGCATGGTTACGGAAGGCGCAAAGTACGATGCGCTTTTAAGGGCAGCGGTGGAGACGAACTTTGTCACGATGCGCGAAAATTGCCGTAACCTTGTTTTGCGCGGCGAGATTAGCGCAGCGGAAGCCGCGCGCGCCATCAATTCCACAGCGGATTGACATTCTGCTGAAAATCTGTTGAAAACTTGCTCATAACTTTCGGAAAGGACGCAGTCGCCGCGTTTCGGCGATGGTTTTAATATGTTTGAAATTAGCGAAATCATCGCGCAGGCGCAGCAAAAAGGCGCTTCCGATATTCATATTGTCACCGGCCTGCCGGTGAAATGCCGCATAGACGGCAAGGTGCAGAACCTCACGGAGAAAGTCCTCACGTGGGAAAACTGCGAATACTACGCAAAATGCCTTGCGGGCGACCTTTTCCACGAGATCGAATGCATCGGCGAGCTTGATTTGGCGCGGACGTTTCCGTGCGGAGCGCGAACCAGAATTAACCTGTTCCGCCAGCAGGGGGCGGTTTCGGCGGCGATCCGTATTTTGGCGGATACCATCCCGGAGATCGAGGCGCTGAATTTGCCGCCGGTCGTTTCCGAATTCCCGGAGTACCGCAGCGGCATCATTTTAGTCACGGGTGAAACGGGTTCCGGCAAATCCACGACGTTGGCGGCGATTTTAAATCGCATCAACCATACGCGGCGCAGCCACATCATCACGCTGGAAGACCCGATCGAGTACATCTACGAGCCGGATCAGTGCATCATTAACCAGCGCGAGATCGGCAAAGACACCAGAAGCTACGCAGACGGCCTGCGTCCAGCGTTGTTCATCAGCGTGAGGTCGGCGTGGATGTTTCTTCGTTTGCGGATGCGCTGCGCAGTGCGCTGCGTGAAGATCCGGACGTTATTCTGGTCGGCGAGATGCGTGATTTTGAAACGATTCAGGCCGCGATCCGGGCAGCGGAAACGGGCCACTTGGTCTTCGCCACCCTGCACACAAACTCCGCAGCGGATTCCGTTGACCGCATGGTGAACGTGTTCCCGGAGGGGCAGCAGCGTCAGATTCGATTGCAGCTTTCCACTACGTTGCGTGCGGTGCTTTCGCAGCAGCTGTTGCCGAAGCGCGCGGGCGGCCGGGCGGCGGCGTGCGAAGTCATGATGGTGAACAGCGCCATCAAAAATTTAATCCGCGAGGGTAAGACCCCGCAGATTGACAGCTTCATTACCATGAACGCGCAGGACGGTAGCATTACGATGGATAATGCCCTACTGAAAATGGTGCGCGAGGGCACCGTAACGTATGAAACGGCGCTCGGCTACGCCAGAGACCGAGAAGCGTTTTCCAAGGGAAGACGCGGCTAAATTTAGAAAGAAAGCGAGGGAGCGGGTTTGACGACCTATAAATACAAAGGGCTTTCCCCGGACGGCGCAAAGCTTTCCGGCGTCATCAAAGCGTATAACGAGTTTGAAGCGGTCGCGCAGCTGCGCGAGACCTGCTCCGTCATCACCAAAATAGAAGAAGTCAAAGAGACGCAGAGCTGGAACAAACAGATCGGCACGAAGAAAATCAAAGACAAGGAGCTTGCCATCATTTGCTCGCAGTTCGCCATCATCTTGACCTCCGGTCTGCCCATTGTGCGCTGCGTGGAGATGGTTGCGGCACAGGCGCGCACCAAAGAACTGCAAAGGATGCTGAAAAAGGTCGCGGAGGACGTCTCCGGCGGTTACAGCCTTGCGCAAAGCTTTGAAAACAACGCTACGGGCTTTCCGACCACGTTTATTGAGACCGTACGTGCGGGCGAACAGTCCGGCACACTGGAAGAATGCTTTGAAAAACTACATAAGTATTACGATAAAACCGCTAAAATGAAAGCGAAGATCATCAGCACGCTCACGTATCCGGCAATTGTCATTTGCGTCGCCGTCATCGTGTTCATCATCATTATGGTGGTAGCCGTGCCGGCGTTTACAAGCGTGTTTCTGGAGCTCGGTACCGAGCTGCCGGGCATCACAAAGGCGCTCATCGCAACGTCGGATTTTCTCACGAACTACTGGTGGTCGCTTATTTTGATTGTGCTCGCGTTCTTCATCGGCAGGCTTCTGCTGAAAAAGAACGAAAAGGGGCGTGCGTTCCTTGCGGAAAACAAGCTAAAGCGCTCACCGCTCAAAAAAATGCACAGTCTGAACGCCGCTTCGCAGTTTGCAAGCACCATGAGCACCATGCTCACGGCGGGCTTGCCGATTACAAAGGCGCTGGAGGTCACGGCAAATGTGGCAGATAACTACATGTTCGCGGTGTCCATCCGCAAAGTGCGGCAGGGCGTGGAGCAGGGCCGCAGCCTGGTGGACTGCATGAACGAGATTCCGTATTTTCCAAAGCTGCTCACCGAAATGGTGGGCGTGGGCGAACGCTCCGGCAACATGGAAGAAACGCTCACCGTTATCGGCGATTATTTCGATAACGAGGTCTCGGTGTTCACGCAGCGGTTGCTCTCTATGTTAGAGCCGGTCATCACCATTGTTTTGGCGGTCGTCACCGTCATTTTGCTGTTGGCCGTTTACCTGCCGATGTTTACCATGTATGGCAGCATCGTTTGATTTATTTCGCTGTACCCCGTCGGCGATCCAACCCGAACCGGCGGAATACATATATTTCGATGGTGAACCCCGAAAAGTACGTTTTTGGGGCGAGCAAAATTTCAATGAATTGGAGAATGGTTCCTATGATGAACAAAATGCGTAAGATGAAGAATAAGAAGGGCTTTACGCTCATGGAAATGCTGATTGTTGTTGCAATCATCGCAATCCTCATCGCTATTGCTATCCCGACCTTTGCTTCTTCTCTGAATAAGGCAAGAGTTGCAACTGACGAAGCGAATATCCGTTCCGGTTATGCTTCCGTTATGACCGACGTTCTGACGGACGATAACTACTCTGTTGAGGGTGGTACTACTGGCGAAGCTACATATAAGCTGAACAAAGATGGTTCTGTAACGAAGGTCGCAACTGCGGATCAGGAGGCAGCAGATCCGTACACCACTGTCGGTAAGACCGACACAGCTACGAAGGTTGCAGGCGTTGATGCTGGTCCTTGGGACAAGGGTGCTGGTGTTACGTATGTATATGATTATAGTGACGGCTCTATCACAATCACTGTTGCTTAATCTCATCTAACCACAAAAACAACTCATTTTAAATGAACCAGATCTATTGAGGGGCCGGGGGTTGCGGCTCCCCTATGATCTGTTCTTTTGATTTTTTACTTTAGGTTTTCATAAAAAGGGGACGTAGTATGCTTTGGGTTTCACCCGCTCTCACGGTTTATATTTGCGTGCTTACGGGGATTCTCGGCGCGTGCATGGGAAGCTTTCTCAACTGCATGGCGTGGCGTATCGTCCACGGCGAATCTGTTTTACACGGGCGCTCGCACTGCGATGTCTGCGGCCACGTGCTTGGCGCGGGAGATTTAATTCCCGTTTTAAGCTACATCATGCACAAAGGCCGCTGCAAATACTGCGGCGCAAAGCTCTCTGCGGGACATGTCTTTGCGGAAGTGTTAACGGCGCTTACGTTTTTGCTGCTCGTGCTAAAATATGATATTTCGCTCCAAGCCCTTGAATACATTTTGCTGGCGTGCCTGCTGCTCGCCGCTGCATTCACGGATTTGGAGGGGTATATGATCCCGGACCGTTTCATCGTGACGGGGATCGTCGTGCGTGTTGTTTTCCTGTTTTTGCAGGGGAACGTGCTCGAAAACCTTATGGATGCGCTGCTCGGCGGCTTCGCCGTTGGCGGCGGTTTATTGCTCATCGTGCTCTTATACGAAAAAGTGCGCCAAAAGGAAGCCATGGGCGGCGGCGATATTAAACTGCTGTTCCTCACCGGCCTGTTTCTCGGCTGGCAGCGGAATATTCTGTGCCTGCTCATCGCGTGTGTGCTCGGCATCGTCTTCGCGTTTGTCTTCCCGGAAAAACGTACCACAGGAGACGGGGCAGAGGAAGAAGACGGAAAGCTTTTTCCGTGGGGGCCGTCCATCTCGGCGGCAGCGATTCTCACGCTCCTTTGCGGCAGCGAGATCATCGGCGTGTATTTGAGTTTATTTTAACGGAAAGAACAAAAGCTTTACAGCTTGACGGATAGAGATAAAGAAGAAAGCGAGGTGTCTGTACCATGCCCGGACAAATCACGGCATTCGACATTGGTGAGTGCATGGTAAAAGCCGCATGCTTTACAGGCGGCAAACTGAAAAAGGTTATGGCGAAAGAATTGCCGGATAATATGGTTTCCGGCGGCGAAATCGTCTCCATGGACGCCATGGCGGATTTTATCAAGGAAATGGCGAAAGAAAACGGCATCTCCCGCGGTGCGGCGGCGGTCATTCTGCCCGGCACGCTGGTGTTCACCCGCAACGTGACCGTGCCCGCCATGACGGACGGCCAACTGTTGTATAACCTGCCGTTTGAATTTAAAGATTACCTGACGCAGGAAAAGAATAAGTATTATTTCGACTACGCCGTGCAGGATACGGTGAAAGACGAAGAGGGCAATGTGAAAGAATTGCAGCTTTTCGTTTGCGCCACCTTAAAAAGCACCGTGGAAGAGTACCGCGCCATGCTGCGCCGTGCGGGCTTCAATTTGAAGGTCGCCATGCCGGAGGAATGCGCCTACGCTGCGCTGACGGAGGATTACATGCAGCGCACAAATGCGCCCGCGGGCAGCGATTACTGCTTTGTAGACCTCGGCCACAACGGCATCCGTATGCACATTCTGCAGGACGGCGATTTCACCCGCCTGCAGGAGGCCATCCCCCCTGCCGTGCTCAATGCGGACGGCTTCGATGCCGGTGAGCTGGCCAATGTGCGCGATTCGTTCGCCAAGGGCAGCAGCAACGACTATGACATCACGCCAAAGGAGCTCGACAGCCGCCGCATCCCCGAGAGCGGCTGCCGCGTGCTCGAGGATTATTTCCGCCAGCAGTACGACTGGACCATGACCGTCGACGAGGCACGGCTCGTCAAATTCCGCGTTTCGTTCACGGGCGAGCTGGATGGCCAGCTCAATGTCCGCGCCGTGTGCTACCAAACCGGCGGGCACTGGTACCTTGACCTCAGCGCCGTGAATCTAAACCTGTTCAGCTGAAGAAAACAAAAGCGGAGAGCGCAGGCTCTCCGCTTTTTGCGTCTTTTGGATGAAGAGGCTTTCAGGCTTGTCATTGCGAGGCTCCGCAGGAGCCGTGGCAATCTCGCAGTACACGCCCGGAACACGGAAAAGCTTTTGGCGAATCCGTAAGTGCCTGCCATGCCCTCTCAGTCACCTTCGGTG
>OGCQ01003657.1_pt1 | contig 13529 bp, 12 predicted proteins | sample 1570161 | NCBI WGS metagenome assembly OGCQ01 (sample SAMEA4384402, study PRJEB24528) | human gut metagenome
CGGTACATTCACGACACCGCACTACTATACCGAGATCACCGATTACCAGGGCAACATGATCCTGGACAACAACAAGTATATCAACACGACCCAGGCCATCAGCGCGGACACGGCGTACATCATGAACCGCATGATGTGGAATGTCCTGCACAGCAGAAAGGGTACTGCCTACGGCAAAGCCCCCGACGGCGAGATGGACTCTGTGGCCAAGACCGGTACGACGAGCAACTACAAGGACTACACCTTTGCCGGTCTGACGCCGTACTATGTCACCGCCATCTGGTGGGGCTGTGACCGCCCGACCGAGATGGACACGCTGGGCAAGGCGGGCAAGAACGCCAGCCCGATCCAGTACGCCTGGAAGGCACTGATGGAGGACCTGCAGGCCGACCTGCCGGTCAAGGAGTTTGCCAAGGGCGAGAACGTCGTCGAGAAACACTTTGACACCTCCACCGGCGCGATCATCTCCAGCGGCGGCAGTGTGGGCTATTACACCGAGGACAACCTGCCCGACAACAGCTACACGATTTCCGAGGACGACCCCTACGCCGCCCTGGCCCAGGCCGCCGCGGACGCTGCCGCCGCCGCAGGGGACACCACCACTGAGCCGACGGAATAAAAAGCTGCCTCCCATGTAGGGGCCGGGCATGCCCGGCCCGCGGCCTTTCCGTAAGCATACGTCTGCCTTACACGACAGGGCCGGACATGTCCGGCCCCTACCGCACAGCAGAGAAAAACACACCATTCGAATCGTACCCGGTTTGGATGGTGTGTTTTTGTATCAGCTACAGCTGTGCTCGCACAAAAGATATCGACTTTTCCCTGCTGTGGGCTGTGCAATTTGACAAATTGCACAAAAACCGCCGCAAAAGGCTTGCAACCGGGCCTTGCCCGTGGTATGATGGGACACATCGAGAACAGTTGTACACAAGGGGGATACACGATGGCCGAGAGGCGTTTTCTGCTGGTAGATGCGGATGTTCTGCCGGAGGTTTTTGTCAAGGTGCTGCAGGCAAAGGAGCTGCTGGCCTCGGGTGCGGTGAGCAATATCTCCGCCGCCGCCAAGCAGGCGGGCATTTCGCGCAGCGCTTTCTACAAATATAAGGATACCGTCTTTGATGCCGAGACCGGGCGCGAGTCCATCACCGTTGTGGCTACGCTGCTCGACAAGACCGGCGCGCTGCAGAGCCTGCTCTCGGGCATTTCGGCGGCGGGTGCCTCGATCGTCACCATCACCCAGTCCCGCCCGGAGAACGGCGCGGCGCAGGTGGAGGTCACGGTCCGCACCGGCACGATGCAGATGCCGGTCGATGAGATGCTGACCCGCCTGTCCCACCAGCCCTGCGTGGTGGAGATCCACCGCGGGGCATGATGCAGGGGCGAGGCACGCCTCGCCCGCTGCCCTGCCAAAGCTGCGCTGCGGCGGGAAAGCTGGGGGCCGGATATGCCCGGCATATACAGGATACCAAGTGTAAGAACAGGGGAAGATAGAATGGCTAAAATTGCAATTATGGGCTTTGGCACGGTTGGCTCCGGCGTGCTGGAGGTCTGCCGCCGCAATGCGGCATCCATCGCCCGCCGTGCCGGTGAGCCAGTAGAGGTCAAGTACATCCTCGATGTGCGGGATTTCTCCGATTCCCCGGACGCGGCGCTGTTTACAAAGTCCATCGACACCATCCTGAATGACCCGGAGGTCCGGGTCGTGGTCGAGACGATCGGCGGCACAAAATTTGCCTACCCGTATGTGCGGCAGTGTCTGGAAAGCGGCCGCAGCGTCTGCACCTCCAACAAGGAGATGGTCGCTACCTACGGCGCCGAGCTGCTTGCCCTTGCCAAGGCGCACAATGCGGCGTTCCTGTTTGAGGCCAGCGTTGGCGGCGGCACCCCGATCATCACCCCGATGCACCAGTGCCTGGCCGCCAACCATATCAGCCAGATCCGCGGCATCGTCAACGGCACCACGAACTTTATGCTCACCAAGATGAAGCGCGAGAGCATGGGCTTTGACGAGGCGCTCAAGATCGCCCAGCAGCTCGGCTATGCCGAGACGAAGGACCCCGGCGATGATGTGGACGGCCGCGATGCCTGCCGCAAGATCGCCATTTTGGCCAGCCTTGCCTGCGGGCACCATGTCTACCCCGACAATATCCCGGCACGCGGCATCCGCGACATCACGGTGGCCGACATCAAGGCCGCGGAAAAGCTCGACAGCGCCATCAAGCTCATCGCGTGGTATGACGAGGGCGAGAACGGGAATATGGCCGCCGGCGTGGAGCCGATGCTTGTCTCCAACGCAAACCAGCTTGCAGGCGTGGATGATGTGTTCAATGCCGTGCTGATGAAGGGCGATATGCTCGGCGATGTGGTCTTTTACGGCAAGGGCGCGGGCAAGCTGCCCACCGCCAGCGCCGTGGTGGCCGATGTCATTGATGCACTGAAGGACGGTGCAAAGGTCCATGACAGCCTTTTCTGGAAGCCCGCCGAAAAGCCGGAGGGGCAGCTGGTGGACAAAAATACCTACCCGTGGTACATCCGGGTAACCGGTGTGGCGGGTGCGCTGCTGCCCAGCGTGGCCGGTGCGGGCCATCTGGTCTTTGAGGAAAACGGCGAGGCCGCCTACCTGATTGACGCCGCCACGGCTGCCGAGGTTGCCGCTGTCACCCGGAAGATCGAGGTGCTGGGCGGCAAGGTCGCACTGGCTATGAAAAAACTGGAAGAGTAAGAGGGAACAGGGAATATGGTAACAGTAACAGTCCCGGCAACCAGCGCCAATGTAGGGGCCGGGTTCGACTCTCTGGGCCTGGCCGTCTCAATGCACAATGTGTTCACCTTTGAGGAATCCGACCGTATCCAGATCACCTCGGTGGACGGCACCCATGTCCCGGCTGGCAGCAACAATCTGGTCTACCGCTCAGCCCGGGTCGTGTATGATCAGCTCGGCATCCCGCTGAAAGGTCTGCGCATCACCCAGCGCAATGATATCCCGATGGCGCGCGGCCTCGGCTCCAGCTCGGCCTGCATCGTGGCGGGCATCATGGGTGCCAACGCCCTGCTGGGCGATAAGCTGACAGAACGCCAGATGCTGACGCTGGCGACCGCCATCGAGGGGCACCCCGACAACGTGGCCCCCGCCATGCTGGGCGGCTTTGTGACGAGCGTCATTGATGAGGGTCAGGTCTACAGCGTTAAAAAGGACATCGACCCGGAACTGGCCTTTGCGGCCTTTGTGCCGGATTTCCGCCTGCTGACCAGCAAAGCGCGTGCGGCGCTGCCTGCGATGGTCAGCCATAAGGATGCCGTTTACAATCTGTCCCGCGCGGCGCTGGCAACGGCCGCCTTCTGCGAGGGCAACTACGCGCTGCTGGGCGTGGCAACCAAGGATGTGCTGCACCAGAAATACCGTCTGCCGCTCATCGAGGGCGGCGAGGCTGTGTTCGCGCTGGCGGACGGCCTGGGCGCACTGGCCACGTTTATCAGCGGCGCGGGGCCGACCATCCTTTCCGTTGTGCGCACGGCCGAGGCGAACGTGTTTTTTGAGCGCGCGCAGGCGGCGCTGGAGAGCGACGAGGAGCTGGCGCATTTTACACTGCACCGCTTCGTGGCGGACAACGAGGGGGCAAAGGTCGTCTGAACGGCCGCGCCGGCAAAATGAAAAAACAGGAGCGCGTATGCCGCGCCCCTGCTTTTGATAGAGGGATAGGGGAGAACAGATATGGCACTCATCGTACAAAAATTCGGCGGCAGCTCCGTCGCGGACCGCGACCGCATTTTTAATGAGCAGATGGAAAAGACGGGCGTAACATATTTTGAGTACTACCTCATCCACGACATCAACTGCCATAGCATTGAGACGTACAATAAGTTCGATTGCTTCGGCTGGATCCGCGACAAGAAAGAAAAGGGCCTTGTAAAGCACATCGGCTTCTCGTTCCACGACGGCCCGGAGCTGTTGGACGAAGTGCTGACCGCGCACCCCGAGTTTGAGTTTGTGCAGTTACAACTCAACTACCTCGACTGGGAAAGCGCCGGTGTGCAGTCCAGAAAATGCTATGAAGTTGCCGAAAAGCACGGCGTGCCGGTATTCGTCATGGAGCCGGTGAAGGGCGGCACACTCGCAAACGTGCCGGAAGAAGTGACGAAGCTGTTTAAGAGCTATAATCCAGAAGCTTCCGTACCGTCTTGGGCAATTCGTTTCGCAGCGAGCCTGCCGAACGTGAAGATCGTACTTTCCGGCATGAGTGATATGGACCAGCTTTTGGACAACACATCGTACATGCAGGATTTTAAGCCGCTGAACGATGAGGAAAAAGCGCTTATCAAAAAGGCGACGGACATCATCAACGCGAGCATCGATATTCCGTGTACGGGCTGTTCGTACTGCACGGACGGCTGCCCGATGCAGATTGCAATCCCGAAGTATTTCTCGCTGTACAACGCCGATATGCAGGAGCTGCGCGGCAGGGGAATCTCTCCGGACGAGGGCTGGACGCCGCAGAGCGAGTATTACGAGAACGTCGCAAAGCACTTCGGCAAAGCGAGCGCGTGCATTCAGTGCGGCCAGTGCGAGGGTGTATGTCCGCAGCATTTGCCGATCATCAAGTACTTGCAGACGGTCGCAAAGCATTTTGAGAGAGAGTAAACACAAGGCTTTCTATAACGATAGTTAAAAGTTTTTGATCCAACTTTTTTCAAAAAGTTGGTGAGGTCTCGTGGCAAAGCCCTGAGGCGCGCTCCGCAGAGCGCGAAATACTTTTGACTGCCGAAAAATCAGGACGGGAACCTCAACAGTCCAGTGGACTGTTGAGGTGTGGGAGACCCAATTAAGGGGTCTCCCGAAAGAGCGGCTATTTAGCCGCTCTTTTTATATACGCAGGCATGAAAAAACCGCACGCTCGATGTGAGAAAACGAGGGCGCGGCTGTTTTTCGAAAGACTTGCGAGGCAAGTCTTTCAAGAAACCCCTTGATAGGGTTTCTTGCGGCTAAACAGTCCACTGGACTGTTTAGCCTATCTTCCTGATCTTTGTGTAGGCAAAAGTGTTTCGAGCTCTGCGGAGCTCGACCAAGGGCGCTGCCCTTGGATTCCGCGACCTTTTTGAAAAAAGGTCGATCAAAAACTTTATTCGGCGGCTCGTAGCATTACAATGGCAGATATGGCAATATGAGTTCACACACAAGCACGGTGGCGCTGGCGATAATGGCGACGGTGAGCAGGCTTTTACCGCGGAATGCTAAAATCAAAGCGGCAGCAAAGCCGAGCGCGGCGCTGATGGCGCTGCCGGTGGCAGTGAGAATTGCCGGGAAGGTCATGGCGGAAAGCGTGGCGTACGGTACATAATAGAGAAACGAGCGCAGTGTGCGGTTCGTGATCTTGCGGCGGATGAGCGTCAGCGGCAGCATACGGATAAAATACGTAACGGCCGCCATGACGAGTATGTAAAGGAAAACCTCAACTCTCATGCGGCATCTCCTTTTCCGGTTCTGCGGGCTCATCCGGGATGGGGAACAGCAGCGCTGCACCGCCTGCGGTGATAAGCGTGATGATAATGATGCGGAAGCCCGAGGAAATGTTGCACAGCACCGGCAGATACGTGAACAGTGCGGAAAGCACCATGGAAAGAACGACCACACCGGCAACGACGCGGTTCTCTTTTGCAGGCGGCAGGATGATGGCAATGAACATACCGTAGATCGCGATGCCGAGCGCGTTCGTCAAAACGGCCGGCAGAATGTTGCCCGCCGCCGCGCCGAGTGCCGTGCCGAGCACCCAGCCCGGAATGGCGACGGCGATGAGCCCATAGCTGTAAAACGGTGAGAGAGGCTCCCTTTGGCTGACGCTGACGGCGAAGATCTCATCCGTCATGCCGTAGGCGATGCCAAGGCGGTGCCCAAGGGGCAGGCTCGGCGAGAGCTTTTGCGAGAGCGCACACGACATGAGAAAATACCGCAGGTTGATGATGAGCTGCGTGAATGCGAGCTCGATGAGCGACGTGCCCGATGCGATGATGGCGAGTGCTGCGAATTGCCCGGCGGAGGTGACGTTTAGGGCGGAGAGCACGGAGGCTTCAAACACCGAAAGTCCGATGCCTGCGGCCTGAATGCCAAACGCGAACGAAACGGCAAAGTACCCGAAGCAAATGGGCATGCCATCTTTGAGTCCGCTTAAAAAATACTGTTTTCTGGTCATGATGACCTTCTCCTTCTTTGCTGCCGCACCCAAATGCGGCAAAATTTGCAAAATACAACCGTTTCCAAAAGAAAAGCACAGAAAAAGGTGTGTAAAGTATGAAAAAAGGCGGTTTTCACCGCCTTGAAATGAGCATAAAAAACCCCGCCCGACCGTAACGTGCTCTCAATAACCTGCTACGTAATAAGCAGGTGGGTGCCCTCCCGCAGGTTTCGCGCTCCCTTCTTCCGGTATCCGGTCAAGCCGGGCCGGGAGGTCTGCAGTCCGCCTGCGGAGCCGAGCTCCCTAAAAGTTGAGTGTAGGGTTATTTTGCACGGTCCGCGCATCGGGCAGGTGTCTTTACATGATCTTGAACGGGGAAAGAAGATTACTCCTCTTCTTCCTCCATAGCCTGTGCATAGCGGGTTTCGAAAATTTCGGCGAGCTTATCCAGCAGGTCGTCGTCTTCGATCTCGCAAAGCTGCTCTTCGCCGTTCTCGTCTTCTACGACTTCAAAGATGTAGTACTCATCTGCGTCTGCAACTTCGCTTTGGGCGTCGCGCAGAGTGGGGACAAGTGCCATAAAGTAGCCGTCATCGTTCTCGAGTTCGTCGATGATCTCAAATTCGTGCTCCGTGCCTTCATCGTCGATGAGGGTGATGAGCTCTGCTTCGTATTCCTGATTGTTGTCTATACTCATGGGAAAAGCCTTCTTTCTCAGTATATTCGCCGTTCTGTGATTTATGCGGCGGAGCAGAAAAGCTGTGGAAAACAAGCCCGTTGCTTTTGCCTGCAAGAATAATTGTATCGTGAATGCGGAAGAATGTCAAGCTTCATTTTGCGAAAACAGAATATACAAATAAAAAATAAAATCTTCAAAAAAACTGTTGACAAAGTAGACGGATGGTGCTAATATATAGGTGAAAAGAGAAAGAACTCCAGAACGCAAAGTAGATCGGGAAAACCGTAAGAGGTTTTCTTGGTGGAGGCTCAAAAAAGTCTCGGTAAAAGATCGAAGCGGTTCAGCGCGCGGAAAGTATTCCGAAGGGGAGAGAGAAAGGCGCGGAGGAAACTCTTGAGGCAGTATTTGCAAAGGCGGAGCTTCAAATGTTCTTCGGCTTCCGGGAAATGTGATGAAAGAGATAAGTAGGCTTTTAAGAATGTGCCGGTACAAAGGGACAAAAAGCCGAAGCGGAGAAACGGGAACATAAATAAAGAAGCAGCCGTACGTTTTGAACATGTGGAAACAGGCAAAACGTGAAAAGAGGCAAAGCTGCATGAGCCGCAAAGGCAAATCTATTGAAAGAAAGCGGGTGAGGCCAATGGCTACTGAACCTCAGCAGCAGAAGATCCGTGGTGCGTTGCGCCTCGGATCCCTGAAGTAGACTGAATATTTGCACACGAGTGTTTCAAGCTTTATGAAAGCGCGGGATCGCAAAAGCGAGTCCCAAAAGGTTTTCGTGGTACAGCAAAGATAAGTAGGTCGAAATTAACATATAGAATTATACATGGGCTGTACAAAGTGTACGGATGTGTGTAAGGATAGGCGGAAAACGTCAAAGAAAAAATCAAATACAGTTTTTGAGAATATACATGGAGTTGTGTCCAATGCACAAATGATAAACTCTGAAAGACCGACGACATTCTGAAAGTAATGCAGAGTGCAGGTATAAAAAGAGACCGATGGTTTCAAGCAGAGGAAAGTCCGATGTATTAGTATCAGTTTAAATTAACTTAAGATGTGTGCGCTGAGCGTACACCGCACAGGATGTGCAATAAAAAGTAAAGAACGAGAGGCTTTTTCGGGATGCCGAAAGAGCCTCATTTGTTTTGTGCGATAGGGGGTATGACGTGCAAGACGCGCGGTTTGCGCGTTTTTTTGGTTTAAGTAGGAGAACGGGAGCACGTATTTGATTCTGATAAAGTTTTCGACTGCGTGTCGCTTTGCGGTAGAAAACTCTTTCGCGCCGCACAGAATTGTATTTTTCGGGAGAATGTGCTATACTAACGATGTTCGCAAGACGGTATGCAGAAAAGCTGCACTTCACCAGGAAAAGGAGCGGTGACTTATGAGCGAAAACATGGAAAAGGTCTATGACGTAATCGTGGTGGGTTCCGGCCCTGCGGGGCTTACGGCGGCACTGTATTGCGCCCGCGCGGGCTACGAGACGCTGGTGCTGGAAAAATATATCCCCGGCGGTCAAATGGTGACCTCGAATGAAATTGAAAATTACCCCGGCTTCCCGGAGGCGGTGGACGGGTTTACGCTGACGATGAACATGAAAAAGCAGGCGGAGCGCTTTGGCGCGAAGCAGACCTACGGCAACGTGACGGCACTGCGGTTAGACGGTGATGCGAAAATTCTGGAGACGGAAGACGGCACGGTTTACCGCGCGAAAAGCGTCGTTTTGGCACCCGGTGCGGCACCGAGGACGCTCGGCTTGCCGAACGAAGACGCTTTGCGCGGCAAGGGCGTTTCCTACTGCGCGACATGCGACGGTGCGTTTTATAAAGATAAGACGGTTGCGGTCATTGGCGGCGGTGACACGGCGGCGGGCGATGCGGCTTTTCTCTCCGCAATGTGCAAAAAGGTATACCTCATCCACAGAAGAGACCGCCTGCGCGCTTCAAAGAGCTATGAGAAGAAGCTTGATAAGCCGAATATCGAGATCGTTTTCGATACGGTGACGGATGAGATCCTCGAAAAAGACGGAAAAGTCGGCGGGCTGCGTCTGCGCAATGTAAAGACGGACGAGGTGTGCAAGATTGAGGTGAACGGCGTGTTTGTGGCGGTGGGCAATGTGCCGGCGACGGACTTTGTACGCGATATTCTTGACCTTGACGAAAACGGGTATTTTATGGCGGGCGAGAGCACGAAGACAAACGTTCCGGGCGTGTTTGCTGCGGGCGACTGTCGTAAAAAGACGCTGCGGCAAATCGTGACGGCGGCTGCGGACGGCGCGGTGGCGGCGCACGGTGTGGAAGAATATTTATCATAAGAAAGAAAAGGGCGCTTTGCCCGAAACATAAAGGATAGAAAATATGGGAAAAATCAAAGAACTGCTTATAAAATACAAAGAGCTGGTTTTGTACGTGGTGTTCGGCGTGCTTACGACGGTCGTGAGTTACGCTTCTTACTGGATCTTTACGGATTTTCTGCACATCCCGTACATGGTATCGACAGCGCTTTCGTGGGTGCTTTCCGTTACCTTTGCGTATGTGACGAACCGTAAGTGGGTGTTTGAGAGCCGCGCGCACGGCTTTGTGCCGATTTTGACGGAGGCGGCGAAATTTTTTGCGAGCCGTATTGCGTCCGGCTTTATGGAAATGGGCATGATGTTCATCGGTGTGGATCTGCTGCACGTGAATGATAAGATTGTGAAGCTCGTCGCGAACATTTTTGTGATCCTTGCAAATTATATTTTAAGCAAACTGGTCGTTTTTCGTAAGAAAAAGTAAATTGACGAAACGAGGTTATGGGAATATAATTTATAAGATAAAGACATCCGGCCTTTGGCCGAGACGGAGGCTTTTATGGCGAAAAGAAAACAACGCCGCGATGAGTTTCAGGATATTTCCAGTTACTCCTCAAAGCAGGCGTATAAGAAAAATCAAAAAAAGAAAAAACGGACGGGCCTTAAGGTCTTTTTGAGCTTCATCTGCGTTATTTTGGTGCTGGTGGGCGGCGTGATGATCTACGCTTCCACGGTGCTTTTGGGCGACCTGAAGACGACGACCATCACGAAAGACAAGACGGAGCTCGGTATTTCCGAAGAAACAAAATCGGAAGCGGGCATTACGAATATTGCGCTGTTCGGTGTGGATGCCCGCGATTATGACGGCGGTACCTTTGCCGGGCGCAGCGACGCCATTATGGTGATGTCGATCGATAACGTGCACCACAAGGTTAAGCTGACGTCCATCATGCGCGATGTGCGCGTGTATATGGGCGACGGCAGCCCGTATGACTCCGGCTATGATAAGCTGAACCATGCCTATATGTACGGTGGCCCGGAGCAGGCTATCCGTGCGATCAACCAGAACTTCGATCTCGATATTCAGGACTACGTGACCGTGAATTTCTCCGCCATGGCGAAGATTGTGGATGCGTTCGGCGGTGTAAATATTGATTTGACGGAAGATGAAGTTAGTGAGATCAATAAAAATATGTATGCGCTGGCGGCGGAATCCCCTGAATCAATGGCAGGCGATGTTTCTACATACGCGCCGCTTTCGGCGGGCGAGGGCGTGCTCTTGAACGGCGACGAAGCTGTGGCTTACGGGCGTATTCGTGCCATCGGCAACGATAACGGCCGTGTGGAACGCCAGCAGGAGGTGCTTTCTGCGCTCTTGAGCAAGGCAAGTTCTATTTCCAAGCTTGAATACCCGAGCATCATTCAACAGCTTGCGCCGCTTTGCGAGACTTCTTTGACGTTTGATAAGATGATCGGCATGGCGCAGACGGGCTTTGACATTGAGCGCCTTTCCATCCCGAGTGATGTGGAGGGCTATGCCTCCGATTACTGCGAGGGCGGCGGTTGGATGTGGACGTATGACACCGATGTTGCGGCACAGCATATCCACGAATTTATTTACGAGGATGAAAACTGACCCCTGACGGTCGCGTGACCGAACCTGTACATATGGCGGTGTGATGCCGCAGACGAGAAAGGACAATTTAGTTATGAAAAAACCGATTTTAGTTGTTATGGCAGCCGGTATGGGCAGCCGTTACGGCGGCCTGAAGCAGATCGATCCCGTTGGCAAAAACGGTGAGATTATCATGGATTTTTCTGTTTTTGATGCCGTGCAGGCGGGCTTTTCCAAGGTAATCTTCATCATCAAGGAGCAGCTTTTTGAGGACTTTAAAGAGGTTATCGGCGACCGCGTATCGAAGTACGTGCAGGTCGAGTATGTTTTCCAGAAGTTGGATGACCTGCCGGAGGGCTTTACGGTGCCGGAAGGCCGCGAGAAGCCGTGGGGCACGGGCCACGCCGTTTTGGCGGCACGCGACCACATTGATGCGCCGTTTGTCGTCATCAACGCAGACGATTTCTACGGCGGCGAGGCGTTTAAGAAGATCGGCGCGTTCCTCCGGAACGTGAAGGAAGACGGTGAAAAGGCACATTGGGCGATGGTGGGCTACCATCTGAAAAACACGCTGACCGAAAACGGCCATGTGGCACGCGGCGTATGCGTGGAGAAAGACGGTGTGTTGGATACCATCGTGGAGCGCACGCACATTGAAAAGCGCGAGGACGGTCCGGCTTACACCGAGGACGACGGCGCAACGTGGCACGCGCTCGATGAGGACACGACCGTTTCCATGAACCTGTGGGGCTTTACGCCGGACTTTGTAGACGCATTGAAGAAGGATTTCGTCTCGTTCCTCGAGAACGATGTGCCGAAGAACCCGCTGAAGGCGGAATATTTCCTGCCGTTTGTCGTCAATGACCAGATTCGCGACGGCAAGGCAGACGTGACGGTTTTAAAATCGGCGGACAAGTGGTTCGGCGTGACGTATAAGGCCGATAAGCCCGTCGTGATGGCGGCGCTTGCCGAGATGATGCAAAACGGCACATATCCCGACCCGCTTTGGAAGTAATTTCAAACCGAAATAAGATACAAAAGGGGCGCTGCGGCGCTCCTTTTTGCGTATATTGTGCGCTTTTTTCGCGAAATGTGTGTTTTGCCCCTTGCGAAACGCATGAAAAAAAGCTATAATGAAGAAAATCAGTAAAATGGCTTTTTGCGGGATGCGGGCGGCGCTTTTTCGCTGCGGCTCTCTTCTGCGCGAAGTCTGCCAAATAAAACTGGAACCGAAAGGAGTACCACTTATGAATTATTCCAAAGAAGTGGAAGAGATGTGTATTGTAGCCAAGGGCCCGAAGCACGGTCCGGCTCCCATCCCGGAAGAGGGCAAGTGGGTACAGGCAAAGGAAGTTAAGGACATTTCCGGTTACACCCACGGTGTAGGCTGGTGTGCACCGCAGCAGGGCGCTTGCAAGCTCTCCCTGAACGTTAAGGACGGCATCATTGAGGAAGCGCTCGTTGAGACCGTCGGCTGCTCCGGCATGACGCACTCCGCTGCAATGGCAGCAGAGATCCTCCCGGGCAAGACCGTTATGGAAGCTCTGAACACGGACCTTGTATGTGATGCGATTAACACCGCTATGCGCGAGCTGTTCCTCCAGATCGTTTATGGCCGTTCCCAGTCTGCTTTCTCCGAGGGCGGTCTTGTTATCGGCGCAGGCATGGAAGACCTTGGTAAGGGCGCACGCTCCATGGTCGGTACCATGTACGGCACAAAGGCAAAGGGCGTTCGTTATCTTGAGATGACCGAAGGCTACTGCACCAGAATGGCACTCGACGCTGACGACCAGGTTATCGGCTACGAGTTCGTTTCCCTCGGCAAGATGACCGACTTCATCAAGGCCGGCATGGAGCCGAACGAGGCGTACAAGAAGTCTATGGGTACATACGGCAGATTCAATGAGGCCGTTAAGTACATCGACCCGCGCAAGGAATAAGGAGGGCACGAGAAATGGCTACATTTGAAGGTTATGAGAGACGTGAGGCGAAAATCCTCTCCGTCCTGAAAGAATACGGCATCAATTCCATTGATGAGTGCAAGACCATCTGCGAAGAGAAGGGCATCGACCCGTACACCATCGTACAGGAAACACAGCCGATCTGCTTTGAGAACGCAAAGTGGGCTTACACCGTAGGCTGCGCGATTGCTATCAAGATGGGCTGCACGAAGGCTGCTGACGCTGCTGCCGCTATCGGCATCGGCCTGCAGGCATTCTGCATCCCGGGCTCTGTTGCTGAAAACCGTAAGGTCGGCCTCGGCCACGGCAATCTGGGCAAAATGCTCCTTTCCGAGGAGACCGAGTGCTTCGCATTCCTCGCTGGTCACGAGTCCTTCGCGGCTGCTGAGGGTGCTATCAAGATCGCTCTGAACGCGAACAAGGTCAGAACGAAGCCGCTGCGCGTTATCCTCAACGGTCTCGGCAAGGACGCTGCGTTCATCATCTCCAGAATCAACGGCTTTACGTATGTTGAGACCGAGTTCGATCCGTACGCAGAAGAAGTTAAGGTTGTCAGCGAAAAGGCTTATTCCAACGGCCCGCGTGCGGACGTTAAGTGCTACGGCGCAGATAACGTTCCGGAAGGCGTTGCAATCATGAAGCTCGAGAACGTCGGCGTTTCCATCACCGGTAACTCCACGAACCCGACCAGATTCCAGCACCCGGTTGCAGGTACCTACAAGAAGTGGTGCAATGAGAACGGCGTGAAGTACTTCTCCGTTGCTTCCGGCGGCGGCACCGGCCGTACGCTGCATCCGGATAACATGGCTGCCGG
>OGCQ01003664.1_pt1 | contig 13505 bp, 10 predicted proteins | sample 1570161 | NCBI WGS metagenome assembly OGCQ01 (sample SAMEA4384402, study PRJEB24528) | human gut metagenome
TTCCGTCCTCTGTTTCCCATACTTCAAGAATATTACGCAAAGAAAAGAACAGCAACAAAGAAATAAAATAACAAAAATTTTTAAGCCATTATTTACTACGGTAGTTGAAATATATTTTATACCTGTCGTTATTTCAAAAATAGATGCTAATAAAATATTATATTTAAAACCCAAATTAATTAGAAATTCAATAATAATAGAAAAAACAATTACATATACTGAAAGATTCAACAAAGGTATAATTGAGGATGATATAATACTTTTGTTTTTAATATAGTTTTTATTAGTAGCTTTAGCCGAAGGAAAAAAGTTGGTTCCAAAAGTTTTTAAAAATTTTCTGTAAAACAATCCGTTTATAACCCCAACAATAACAGGAGGCAAATATATTAAAATTAAAATAATTGGTTTTGTTATTTGAATGTTATTTATGAATAATTTTTCCTTAGACAAACATGTGTAAAGTACAAAATTGAAAAGAAAAGAAATACTACAGTTGTTTGTAAACATTAAAAGATATGAAGCTTCGTTGTAGTCAATTTTTTCTCTTTTATATAAATCAACGACTGTTTTTGCACCCATAGGATATCCACACAAAAAACCAATGATTATGGCGAAAATTCCACTTTTACTAGTTGGAAAAACTTTAGATAAAAAGGGATAAAAAATAATACAAATATAATCGCAGAGATTATTTTCAATTAAGAAGGTTGTCAAAATTATAAATGGAAACAAAGCAGGAATTAAAGAATATAAAACTATATTAATCCCATTGATGCATCCTTTGGAAACTATGTTTGGAAATGTTATTAATAAAATAAATAATAAAATCACCTTAGGATTATTCCTAAGGTGATTTTTTTAATCCGTTTCAGCAAAGGCAATTTCTTTTAATTCTTTGTTACGATGGAATATATCATATAAAGTTGGAACAACAAATAAAGTTAGTAATGTTGCATATGTTAAACCACCTATGGTAACTATAGCTATTGCTTGTGATATTTCAGAACCCATCCCTACACCAAGTGCCATAGTAGACATGGCTAATATGGTTGTTAAAGCAGTCATAAGTATAGGTCTAATACGAGTTCGTCCAGCCTCAACAAGGGCATCTTTTTTATTTAAACCACTTATACGAAGTTGATTAACATAATCCACAAAAACTATACCGTTATTAACAACTATACCTGCAAGTACTAAGAATCCAAGCATTGAAATAACGCTTAATTCTTTACCGGTAATAAGTAGTGCCAATAATCCACCTGTAAAAGCAAGTGGTATAGTGAACATTACTATAAATGGAGATAATAATGATTGGAATTGAGCTACCATTATTAAATAAATAAATAAAATAGCAAGAGCAATCATCTTAATTAAATCTGATAAAGCTTCATTTATAGATTCAGTCTCACCAGTTAACTCAATAGTATATCCATCAGGTGTTTTGTATTTATCTAGTTTTGATTGAATTTTTTTACTCACTAAACCTATATTATGATTTTTATCAATATCTGCTGTAACTGATATATATCTAGTTTGGTTATTATGATTTATAGAAGTTGGAGTAGTAGCTTCTTTCACAGTGCAAATATCTGTTAGTTTAACTGTTTTAGATTCTGTATTTTCTGGATTTTTTAAATCTAAATCTTCTAAGTCTTCTAAACTTGAAATATTATGATTAACTATTATTACAGGATAATCATTGGAATCTATTGTTAAAGTTGTAGAAGTTGTCTTAGTTGATAATTCAGAAGAAACTTGTTGGAAAACTTGAGCTACTGTTAAGTTATGTTCCATAGCTTTGTTTTTATCAATAATAATTCTTTCTTCTTTTGTGCTTGCATCAATACCACTATCCACATTGGTAGTACCCTTTACATTTGACACTAATTTTACTAAATCATTAGATATATCTTTAAGTTTGTCGAGATTATCGCCTTTAACCATGATATTTATACCAGAACCACCTAATGAAGTTGTATCCATAGATGAAGAAGAAACAGAAACTTCACAATCTAGAGATTTTGTTTTTTTCTTGATTTCTTCAGCAATTTCATCATTAGTATGTTTTTTATTTTCTTTTAAAAGAATATATGCAGAAAAATTATTTGAATTACTAGATGAAGAACTAAAAGACATTGATGTGGAAGAGTCCATTGCACCTATACCTTCAACATCATTAATTTTTAAAACCTCTTTAACAACTTTATCTGTAATTTTCCTAGCATCTTCTTTAGATAAATCATTATCTATATTAATTGTTGCTGTCATCTGTGGTGAATCCATCTGTGGCATAAATGAAGTTCCCATTTTAGTAACAGCAAATCCACATAATACAAATAAAATTAAAGCAAAACCTAAAACTACAAATTTAAATTTTAAACAAAGTTTTAGTAATTTTTCATAAGTATTAACCATTTTATCAAATAAAGGATGTGATTTTTCATCCACTTTTGATAATAAATTAGATGCCATACAAGGTACTAAAGTTAAAGCAACTATCAAGCTTGCAATTAAGGAATAGGCAATTGTAAGACCCATATCTGAAAAGAGTTCTCTAGTCAATCCTTCAGTAAATACAATTGGCAAGAAGACACAAATTGTAGTTAAAGTTGAAGCAAAGATTGCGCCAGAAACCTGTTTAGCTCCAATTACAGCAGCTTTAAACTTATTTATACCTTGATTTCTAAGTCTATATATATTTTCTATAACAACTATACTGTTATCTACCAACATTCCCACACCAAGTGCAAGGCCAGAAAGAGATATAATATTTAATGTAACACCACTAAAATACATTAAAACTATGGCAAATAATAAACTTATAGGGATACTAAAAGCTATTACAAGAGTAGGTTTTAAACTTTTTAAAAATACTAGTAAAATTAAAATAGCTAAAATACCACCATAAATTAAGTTATCTAATACACTAGATATAATAAGGTTTATATAAACGCCTTGATCCATCAAAGATAAAACATGTAACTTTTTATTACTATTATTTAATTCATCAATTGTATCATTAATTTCATTACACACTTTTGTTGTAGATGATGTACTAGTTTTTTGTATAGATAACATAACACCAGGATTTCCGTTTATATTAGTATAGCTATCTTTTGAATTATCAGATACTTTTACATTAGCTATATCCTTTAAATAAACATCACCAATACCATCCATGGAAAATAAAATAAGATTTTTAACCTCATCTATAGAAGAGAATTTATCTCCAACCCTTACAGAGTATTCTGTTTCATTATCAGAAACATATCCTGCAGGCATAGAAAAATTTTCTGCTGTCAAAATTTGATTGATAGTATCTGGGGTAATTTTATCTGTTATATCTGCAGAATCTAGGGCTTTTTGTCTAGATTCATCTAATTGAGTTTGAGTTTTTTCTAGCTCGGCTTCACTTAAAGAAAGTTGTATAGTAGCTTTTGTAAATTCTTGAGAAAGTTTAAGCTTGGCACTTTCTAATTCTTCTTGCTGTTTTTTTAAAGTTTCAAGAGAATCAATAGCATTCATACCTTGACTAGTATTAGAAAGTAATACTTCTAGTGATGATATAATATTTTCTAAGTTTACAATTTCTTCTTTTACTTGTGTTTTCTCTACAGTAGAATTAGAAGAAAGTGTGTTAAGTTGCTTTTTAAAATTATTTAATTTTGATTTGGTATCGTTTAGGGATGTCGTAGTCGTTGTTATGTATTTTTCCAAATCACTTTTATTAGAGTTCGTAGTATTTAAAATACCAGACATACTTTCTAGTTGATTGATACTAGATTGAAGTTGATTACTTGCTTCCAATAATTGTTTCATTTGCGTATTACTTTGTTCTTCTAAAGTAGTTTTTCCATTTTCGATTTCAGATTTGGCATTATCAAGCTTATTTTGTTGCTTGTCTAAATCTGAAGTTACACTTGATTTTAATTTTTTATTAAGTTTATCAATTTTTTCTTTATTTAATGAAATTTCCAATTGTTTTTGAACTAATCCAATACTATTAACGGATGCAACTCCGTTTAAACGTTCAAATTTAGGAATTATTTCATCATTTACATATGTGGAAACTTCTTCGATGTTCATTCCATCTACATCTACACTTAATGCCATTACAGGCATCATATCTGGATTAAGTTGCATAAGTGTAGTTGAGCCCACCCCATCTTCTAAAGAATCTTTGATTAAATCAATTTTTCCATTTAAATCTAGCATGGCTGTATCCATATTAGTATCTTGATTGAATTCGAGAATAATAAGACTGTAATTTTCATTAGATATGGAACTTATATTTTTTATACCATTTGTAGTAGAAACTGCTTGCTCAATAGGCTTTGTAACTGCAGTTTCTATTTTTTGAGGACTTGAGCCAGCATAAGTTGTCATAGCTATAACATAAGGTAAATCTATACTAGGCAACAAATCAGGGGTCATTTTTGTAAATGATACAAATCCTAATATAAGTACCATAATTACTGATACAAATACAGTAAAGGGTTTTTTCACACTAAACTTTGGTAACAAATATTTCACCTCTCTTTTTGATAAAACCGACTAGTCGGTTGGATATGTTTATTGTAGCTATCTTATGTGTAGTTTTCAATAAATTACATAATTTTATATATATAATTATTTATCGATTGTATTTGATAAAATAGGCCACAAATGCTTGACAATTATCGATAAAAATTGATAAGATGAATAAGAAATTTATAAATATAGAACTATATAATACTTAAAGAAATTGCTATATAGAGGATTTTAAGAAAGCGTTTATTTAAAGCGTTTTTTTATATTTATAGCATTATATAAGGAGTTAGTGTACATATTTATTAAAGTAATTTATAAAATTAAATTTTAAAAAGGAGAAAAACATATGTTACATCAATTAGAAAATGTGATAACAATCATTTCAGATGCAGTTTGGCCTGTATTCTTACCATTTATGTTAATAGTAGGAGCATTCACTGCCATAAGAACTATATTTATAGTTCAAAAGAAAGCAACTAAGCCAGCTGGATTAAAATTTAAAAACATAATAGGACCAGCATCTATATCATTAGGTGCAATGATAGGTACTGGAGCTGTTGTAGGAGTTTTAGGAGCATTATCAAAATTTTATGCATCTGGAGAAGTAAATATAGAAGCTATGGCATTATGGGCATTAATAGGTGCTTGTATAATGGTTCCAGTTTCATATTCTGAAACTTTAAATTCAAAAATAATGGGTAAAGGGCCAAGAGAGTATATAAGCCACTTAATTCATCCTTCAGTAGGTATGACTTATGCTGTATGTTTCGTAGCATTAGCAGTATTTGGGTTTGGTGGATTTCAATTTTCAGGTATAGAATCAGTTGCAAATTTAATACTTACTGACTATACTAGTGTAAATCTTACACCATTGAAAAGCTATTTATTTATAGTAGTACCAATATTATTAGTAGTTGGTGCATTAGTTTTATCTAAAAAACATGAAATATTCATGAATGCTATGACTTATATGATAGGAACAGCTGTTGTGGGTTACTTTGCATTCTTTACATTATTTGCAATAAAAACAGTTGGATATATGCCAACTTACTTTGCTCATATGATAGAAGGTATGATGAATCCAGTTAACGGATTTAGTGGATTAGTATTAGGATTTGTACTAGGAATGCAAAAAATATTACAAACTGCTGAATCAGGTCTTGGAGCTTTAGCAATGGCAGCTCAAGAAGCTGATACACAACCAAGAGAAGCAGCAGTAATTTCTTTAATACCAACAATAGTTACAGTAATAGTTGCTATGGTAGTTACATCATATGTTGCATCTTACGGATTATCTGAAGGGATTATTACATTCCAAGGTGGAGCGACTCAAAGATTAGCAGAATACTTATATACAGCTAAAGATGTAACAGGAATGTTTGGTTTAGTTGCATTATCTGCCTTTACAGTATTATCTGCCTTAACAACTATATTAGGATCTTACTACTATACAACAAAATTATTTAAGAAAAATCATATAAATAAAAATATAGCAATATACTTAACATTAATAGTAGCTGCTGGTACATTAGCAGTGTTTGGAGCTAACGTTGTATTCGAAGCCGTGGATTTATTATTATTTGTACTTAGTGGAATAAACGTAACAGCTTTAGCTATATTTACAATTAAAGAGTGGAAAAAATATAGAATAGATATTGATCTTCAATCTGACAATAATGTAGCATAGTTGATTAAAAATATTAAAGCCATTTATTTTATTATCATAATAAAATGAATGGCTTATTTTAATGTTATAGATGTAAGTATTTGATTCATATATATTAAATAAAAGTAATCTATTTTGGAGGAGATTTGTATGAAGATGTATATGAAGAGCAATAAGCGTTCAAAAGAAACATCAAGCCCCGTGCCTAATGCAATAGCATACACTGTAATTAGAAATTTTTTAGTATCAAAAGAATTTGAAGATATGAGAGATGAATTTTGTATTAATAACCTTGATAAAAATCAAGTTAACCAAATTATGATTGATATAAAGTGGTTATTTAGAAATTATAAAGATTTAGAAGTGTTAGTTTTAGAAGATAGTGAACATAAGTATACAAGATTTGTTTTATAAATACTTAAAAAAACAAATGAATATAATAATTTTGTGTGAATACAAAGAAAAAGGAAATGATTACAATAAACATTTCCTTTTTTAATTTCTAACTTACTAACTTAAGCAATAGACGAAGTCGTTGGCGACATGAAGTGTAGTCCTAACGCAGTGGCTTAAGTGAAGCAAATTTTTTATTAATAAAAATTAACTAACTTTTTCAGTTTTGTCAGTTTTACTTTTTTCATTTTTAACTTTAATCATGAACATAGCAAAGAATAATGCACCGGCAATTGCACCAGTTATATTAGAAAGCATGGCATTTAATCTAAATCCTTCTTCAGCTTGTAATATATAAGAAACTGATACATAACTCATAAATATTGCTGGAACCACAGCAATCCAATAATTTTTCTTATTGACTAATAAATAAGCAGCACCAGTCCATAAGAATATCATTGCTAATGTTTGATTAGACCAAGCAAAGTATCTCCAAATTACTTGAAAATCTATTTGAGTTAATGCAACACCAATTGTAAATAGTGGTATTGCTAACATAAATCTATTTTTTAATCCATCTTGTTTTATATTAAAAGCATCAGCTATTGTCAGTCTTGCACTTCTAAAAGCTGTATCGCCTGAAGTTATTGGACAAGCAACAACACCAAGAACAGCAAGAACAGCACCAGCAGGGCCTAATAATGCTTTTGATATTATATTAACAATTTCTGCAGGTTGACCAGCAGATTGTATAGATAAACTATCTCCAAAAAATGCTATAGTAACAGCACACCATATTAAAGCAACGATACCTTCGACTATCATTGAGCCAAAGAATACTCTTCTAGCTTCTGATTCTCTATTTATACATCTAGCCATCATAGGTGATTGAGTAGCATGGAACCCAGAAATCGCTCCACAAGCTATTGTAGTAAATAAGAATGGGAATACTGGTAATTTATCTGGATGCATATTTGTAAGACTTAATTCAGCCATGTGCATAGTACCATTAATTTGTCCTATTATCATAGCACCAAATAAACCAGCAGCCATTAATAATAATGCAGCTCCAAATATTGGATATAACTTTCCTATAACTTTATCTACTGGTAATACAGTAGCAATAATATAATATATTATTATTAAAACTAACCAAATATTTTTACTTATACCAGTCATAGAAGTTAATAAACCTGCAGGTGAAGTTATAAAAACTGTTCCAACTAAGATAAGCAGAACAATTGAGAATGCAACCATTACTGATTTCATATTTTTCCCCAAGTACATACCAACTATCTCTGGTATTGAAGTACCATCATGTTTCATTGAAATTACACCTGATAAATGGTCATGAACAGCTCCTGCAAATATACAACCAAATGTAATCCATAAAAATGCAACAGGTCCAAATAATGCTCCAGAGATTGCACCAAATATTGGTCCAGTACCGGCTATATTCAAGAATTGAATAAGAAAAACTTTATGCCATGGCATAGGCATATAGTCTACTCCATCTTCGAGTCTTATTGCTGGAGTTTGAATAGAATCATCGTACCCCACAGTTTTACTTACATAAGAACCATATGTAAAGTAACCTAAGATAAGTAAAGATACACAAGCTAAAAATGTAATCATTTTAGTTTCCTCCTAATAATTGCTATATAAAAATTTTGCAGAAATTGTTTTCCTAAAGAGGAAAATGTTTTCTGAATTGATAGATTAATTGTATATGATAGTTAAAAAATAATCAATAAGAAAAAAATATAAAATATATAAAAATATATTTTAAGATATAAATTATTACAAAATTTTAATATTAAAAAATTGAGAAAAAGATTATATACTCTTGTTTATGTTATATAATAAACTTATATCTAGTAAAATAGGAAGGATAAAATATGTTTGGATACGTTAGAATAAATAAAATGGACCTTACTTTTAGAGAATATGAAAATTACAAAGGATATTATTGTGGATTATGTAAATATTTAAAAGAAAATCACGGAGAAATATCAAGGTTAGGGCTAAATTACGATATTACTTTTTTAATAGTAATTTTAACAGCTATTTATAAACCAAAGCCTAGTATTTTTCAAGAAAGATGTATAGTAAGTCCTTTTAAAAAGAAGAAAAAAATAATAAATGAAGTAACCGAATATGCAGCAAGTATGAATGTTTTATTAACGTATTATAAATTAGAAGATAATTTATTAGATGATAAAGGAATAAAAGATATTTTTGCTTACAATTTATATAAAAATAAATTAAATTTAGCTCAGAGTAAATATCCTAATAAAGCAAAAGTAATAAAGGAACAAATGAATTTACTTAATAAACTAGAGAAAGAGAAAGATTGCAATATAGATAAAGTATCTAATACATTTGGAGAACTTATGGGCGAAATTTTTGCATATAAATGCGATAAATATGAAGAAGATTTAAAAAAAATAGGTTTTAATATAGGAAAGTATATTTATATATTGGATGCTTATGAGGATTTGGATGAAGACTATAAAAAAGGAAGATATAATCCTTTTATAGAATACATTAATAATAAAGAAGAATTAAAACAAAGAGTTGATAGATTAATCAGCATATCTTTAGGATTATTAGCATCATCAATAGATAACTTAAATTTACGTGTTAATAGAGGCATTATAGAAAATATAGTTTACTCTGGTGTATATTTAAGGTATAAAAATATATTACAAAAAGGATGTGAAAATAATGTACAGTAATGCATATGAAAACAATGATTTTACAAGAGCTAGAAATTTAATTGCAAATAAGGAATTTAGAAAAGCATATAATTTATTACAAAGTAAGAGTGATAAGTCTAGTGAGTGGTATTACTTAACAGGACTAGCTGCTATGAATATGGGTTATTATGAAGAGGGTGAAGACTACCTAAAAAGAGCTAAATTTATGGAACCAAATAATAAAGAATATATTAATGCTTATAATAGATATAACAATTATAGAAATGATTATGACAGACGTTCTTATGACTATAACAGAAATAGACGTTATGATTCAAATGGTTGCTGTTGCTGTTGTGGCGATGATTGTTGCAGTGATTTATGCACCTTATACATTTGCGATTCTTGTTGCGAATGTTTTGGAGGAGATTTGTGTACTTGTTTCTAAGAGAGGATGAGTAATAATGAGTAGAAAGATTGCTTATGGGGGAATATTATTAGCCTTAAATTGTATTATATTATTGCTTGTAAATATAATACCGATAAATACATTATTTCTTTTAGGTTTAGCGTCTTTACCAATAGCTGTGGTTATTATGGAATACGGACCTAAAGCAGGTGTTATTTTTTATATAGGATCTGTTTTGTTGAGCTTTATGCTTATGGCAAATAAATCTCAATGGATATTATATATTTTTACTTTTGGAATTTATGGCTTAGTAAAATATATAATAGAAAAAGGTAGAAGTTTTCTTCAGGAATATATAATGAAATTGATAGCAGCTAATATATTAATAGTTATTACTTATTTTATTTTAAAATTTTTTGTTTATATTCCTGTCAATTTAATTACTATTATTGTATTTGAAATAACATTTATAGTTTATGATTTTGTTTATTCAAAATTTATAGACTATTATAATGAAAAATTAAGAAAATTAGTTCATAAATAGAAGATGATGCTTAAAAATCACTGATTTTTAAGCATCATTTTTATTATAATTTAAAATATTCAATTTGATATTTATCTAATTCTTCATCACAGTTATAACAGTTATAAGTTTTTTCTTTTTTGTTAAATTGTTTACTTTCACTATTAAAGTTCATTTTGATTTTTTCATTTATACCTATTTGTATTAAATCTTTTTTACAATTTTTACAATGAGTTATAGAACAAAAACTTTCTAATTCATTAGTAGTAATATTTTCAATAGGTTTGTTACAATTACAACAAAAAACTTTATCGTTTCTAACTTTATTTATCTCTTCTGGTTTATTAGTTTTTTCACAAAAAGCAAAGCTTATTTCTTCATATATTTTGTAACCAGTTTTTAGTATATTTGTATTACAGTGAGAACAATTAAAGACAGGGAAATAACTGCTTTTAGCTTTTTCTTCTTTGATACTTTCTATTTTATTTGTATCCTTGTTTTTAATTTGTTCATTATTATTTAAGAAATTAAAAACATCTTTACTATTGCAATCTCTAGCCACAGATATTAAATGCTCTTTAATAGAAGTATAAGTTCTATTTTTTGATGGTTTATTAATATCTGTAATATTATTATCAATTGCAAATTTTATTACATTAGAATAATTGTATTTAGATGCATAAAATAAAACCATTTCGTCTAAAATTTTTTCATCTACTTTATCGCAAAAGTCAATCCATAAGTCAGGAGACTCTAAGTATAATTTCTTTTTTATTGCATCTAAATTTTCTTCTATATCATTAAAATTTAATGTTTGTTTACTTATATTCAAATCATTATCCTCCGTAAATAATCATACTATAAGCCTATATCAAGCCTTTTAACATTACAATCTAAAGAATAAATTATATCTTTTCTTTCTACTATAATCTGTGCTTTTTCTTTTAATTCTTTATCCTTTGACATATGATTTACTAGTTCATTTGTAGGATTGATGGCAACTGGATTGCCAACACGTCTAAGCATTGTTATGTCACCATTAGTATCACCATAAGCATAAGACTTGCTTAAATCTATATTATATTTTTCAACAAAATTATCTATGGCCAAGTTTTTACTAGTGGAATCCCACATTGGAATGACAGTGCCATTGAATCTTCCATCTTCAAAAACATAATTACTACCAGCAAAATCAGTTGCATTATATTTTTTTGCCATTTTTTCAACTAAGAAATTAGGGCTTCCAGAGATAAATATAACTTTATGTCCATTATCTAAATGCCATTTAATTCTTGAGCGAGTATATTTATAAACACGTTCTGCCTTCAATGCTATAACTTGATCGCTAGTAAAATCTATGCAATTTTTATCAACATTTAATAAGGAATGAACGTATAAATCACAAATTTCAAGCAAGTAATCATCATAATTACCTTGCCTTTTATCCCAATCTAAAAATGTATCCCTTGCATGGGCAACCCAAGCTCTTTGATCTACAATTTCATATTTAATAAGTTTCTTAAAATGTTCTACCATTAGAGAATCTCTATAAATTGTTCCGTCTATATCAAAAAAAGCTCCTATATTTTTCATTGAATCACCTCATCTAAGTCTTTACTTTATTATATTATAAATTTTCATTTTGTTGTAAACTATAATTATAAAAATTGATTTTATTGATTTAAATAAATCTTTTGATTAAAAATAATTAAATAAAATAAGGATGTGGTTTAATGACATTTGATTATGCAAAAATAACAAGATCTAGGCTTATGGGAAGCATGGGTTTAATTATAAGATATGAAGAAAATAAAAAATATATATACCAATATTTTTTACTAGATGGAGAAGGGCTAGGAATAGCTGACTATGTTAGTTTAAAAAATCCAACTTCAAAAGAAGCTTGTAAAGAAGAAGAAAGATTGATGGGTGGTTTAGGTGAAGCTAGGGTATTAGTTGATGAAGATATAGCTTTATTTTTAATAAACCATTTTGGAAATAAAAATTTAGAGTATGGCAAAGAGTTGCCAGGAGATGTGGAAGAATATATAGATATAATAAAAAACTACAAAAGTAAATTAACTTTTGAACAAGTTTATCCAATAATAAGTAAAAAAGTTTATGATGAAGTAGAATTTATAAATTATATGACAATGAGGTTTATTGCTAGAGATAGAGAAAGTTTAAAATATTTCTCTGGAAGTGATGAAATTTCTAATAATCATATTACTAAAATAAATGGGTCTCTTTTAAAAAACAAAGTAACTAAAAGAGGAGAAGGTGTGTATATTAGTGAAGCTTTATATGAAGATGAAGATGGATACTACACTTGTAAAATTGCCTTTAATATAGAAAAAGTAAAAGATAATTTTAAAATCAAATCTTTATTAGTTACAGATAAAGAACCTATATATGATTTTGAAGTTTTTGATGAAATATCAAAATCAGAATTTATAGATGTATATAAATTAGAAAATAAAGATGAATTTTTAAATAGATTTTATGAAGACAATCCATTTATGCTAAAAAGTGAAATGGAAGAAGGTGTATTCTTTACAAGATTTAATTTTAATAATAATCATGTAAAGGAAGATGTATATGTAATCAATAATGATATAAAATCTATTTATTATCAACTTGGAGAGGAATTATTTGTAGGTACATATTCTGAGAAAGATAGAAAATATATAAATAAATTACTTTTAACAAAATATAAAGACTTTTTAACTGTTAGTGAAAGTTATTTCTTTGAAGAAAATGTTCTGTATGACTTTGTGGAATCTGGATCAGATGATTTTGAAGATTTTTTAGATTAAAATATATAAAAGGGCTTATTGGAGAAATCTAATAAGCTCTTTTTGTGTATTTATAAATAGACATATTATAAAGAAAAAAGTAATAATTATTATTAGTAGAATAAAAAGTGTTATATGGGTGGTGATATATATAATAGGATTTATAAAAAAAGAATTTTTTATTTTTATTGTAATGGGTTGTATTTATACTAATATAGAACTTGTTTGTAGAGGTTATACTCATCCATCTATGTTAGTAGTTGGAGGATTATGTGGAATGTTGATTGGACTTATTAATAATATTGCACCAAATAAAAAATTATATAAACAATGTTTTATAAGTATGATAATAGTAACCTTTTTAGAATTTATATCAGGGTACATATTGAATATCAAGATGGGATTAAATATATGGGATTATTCTAATCTTCCTCTTAATTTTATGGGACAAGTAAGTTTATTGTTTAGTGTTTTTTGGTTTTTTATAAGT
>OGCQ01003672.1_pt1 | contig 13468 bp, 12 predicted proteins | sample 1570161 | NCBI WGS metagenome assembly OGCQ01 (sample SAMEA4384402, study PRJEB24528) | human gut metagenome
GGTATTGTGATCCGTGAGCGCGATGATGTCGCAGCCGAGCAGCGCCGCCATATTGACGAGGTTGTTCGGCGTCATGTCCGTATCGCCGCACGGAGAAAGGCACGAGTGCAGGTGCAGGTCGTACCGATAGCTGTTCATACATTCACCCCAGTAATGAAGCGATTTTAAGCGCGGTTTCAAAGGCAGGCAGGGATGTGCCGTACACGGCGATTTCCTGCTGCTCGGCACGCGCTTTGGCATCTGCATCCAAAACGGCATCTTCCACAAGGATGATGCCTGCGGTATCGGCAAGCGATGCGACCGCGATGGCGTTGACGTTGCCCATGACGGTAAGCCACGCGTCGTCCGCTTTGGCTCTGCCCATGACCCAGCTTAAAAGATCGCCGCAGTAGCAGCCCTTTACTTCGCGCGTTGTATCTGTATTTTCGGTCAAAAGCTTCCAGCCGAGTGCTTCGGCCATTTCCCCTATCTGCATTTTACTTCCCCCTATTCGTCATCATTTGTGCGTTTGCCGCCGTCAAGGTCTAAATTTGAGAGCGAATCCGCAAAACGGCGAATCTCCTTGCGCAGAATAAACACGCAGTCTTCCTTGCGGCAGCTTCCGCGCACGGTGTCCTCCGCAAAGGCACGGCAGCTCGGTGCGCCGCACGCGCCGCAATCGAGCCCCGGCAGCTCCGCTTCCACCTTGTCGATCTCCATCATCATTTCCATGGCGCGGGAAATATCCTCCGAAAGCGTTAAAACATTGGAAAACTCCAGCCCGCTGCCCCAGTTCATTTCCTCCGGGACGGTTTTGTTTTTCTCCAAGTGATTCTGCGAGACGGGCAGATATTTGCGCAATCTTTGCAATCTTGCAATGGCGACATACGGATTTTCGACGCATAGCACGCCGCCGACGCAGCCGCCGGAGCAGGCGTTGAGCTCGATGAAATCCAGCTCGCCGATGCGTTCGTCTTCAATCTCCTCCAAAACGCGGATGACGTTTTCGATGCCGTCCGCCGCGAGATATTTTTCTTTTAACAGCGCCGAGGATTCGCCGCCGGAGGTCGCCCAGCTGACACCGATAATGCCGGAATTTGAGAGCGATTCGAGATCTTTTGGCGTGAGCTTATCCATGCGGCTTGAAAGCTGCGGGAAAATTTCGCTGATGGCGATGGCGCCGTCTACCTCCGACTTTTCGATGCCGATGGGCATGCGAATATCCGTAACCTTTGCGGGACACGGCGTGATGAAAAAGCAGCCGATCTGCTCTTTCGGCAGGCCCGTTTTCTGCATGGCCTGCTGCTTTGCAATCCTTGCCGCAGTCTCCATAGGTGACAAAAGCGGCAGAACGTGGTCGCAGAGATCCGGGAAGCGGACGCGGATTAAACGCACGACAGCCGGGCAAGCCGAGCTGATGACGGGGCGCTGCAAGGTGCCGGCATCCATCAGGCGGCGGGTAGCCTCGCTGACAAGCTCTGCCGCGCCGGAAACCTCCATGACGTCATCGAACCCAAGCTTTTTAAGGCCGGATAAAACATAATCCTGGTCGTCCAAATTATTAAACTGCCCATAAAGAGACGGTGCGGGCAGCGCGATTTTATATGTAAACTTTTCCAGCATGGAAAGGTGGTCATGCTTTGCACGCTTTGCGTGGTGCGGGCAGATGCGGATGCACTCTCCGCAATCGATACAGCGCTCGCTCATGATGACCGCTTTGCCGCTGCGCACGCGAATGGCTTCCGTTGGGCAGCGCTTGATGCAGTTTGTGCAGCCTACGCACTTGCTTTCATCGAGCGTGACCGAGTGGAAAAAAATACCCAATCTAACGCGCCTCCTCCATTATCCTATGCAGAGCTTACGATTTTTCGCTCTGCGCGTAAACGACCATTTTGAGCGTGGTGCCCTGCCCCACGACCGAATCAATCGTCATTTCGTCGGAATACTTCTTCATGTTCGGCAGGCCCATGCCGGCGCCAAAACCAAGCGACCGCACGTTATCCGGTGCGGTGGACCAGCCCTCCTGCATGGCTTTTTCCACGTCTGCGATGCCGGGACCGTGGTCGGTGAGCACGATGACAACCTTATCCGGGTCCACGTCCACATTGGCTTCGCCGCCGCCCGCATGGATGACCATGTTGATTTCACCCTCGTACATGGCGATGGAAACGCGGCGAATGGCAGATGGGTTATAGCCGAGTTTCTTTAATTTATGCTTTACATCGCCCGAAGCTTCGCCCGCGCGGGTAAAATCATCGCCGGGGACTGTATACCGAAGTTGCAGCATACTCATGATACGTCACACCCGCCTTCTAATCCGTTTTCGTATAGGAGGCCGCACGCCGTGAACATTCTGTACGGCGTTGCGAGGATGGTGATGTCCTTTTGCCGTGCGAGCGACAACACGGTCTCATCCGGGCGCTTGCCGCGCACAAAGATGATGCAGTGCATATCCATCATTTCCGCCGTGCGTACCACCTGCGGATTGACAAGGCCCGTGAGCAGCACGGACTGATCCTTGACGAACGCCAGCACGTCGCTCATCATATCGCTGCCGCATGCGGTTTTGACCTCTTCCTGAAGGTCGCCCTCCGCCAGTATTTCCGCCTTTAAAATGTTGACAATATTCTGTACCTTCATGAAAGCTTCACCCTTTCGCCGAGTTCGGACACGGGTCTGTTTGCTCTTTTTGAGCCTAAAGTGTCCTTGTTTCTGTTATTATACAAAAAGATTTCCAAAAAATCAATCCGTTATGGAAAATGTTCTGTACTTTTAGATAGTTTTTAAAGTGTTTTTTTGCCGCGTTTTTTGCCTTGCGGCCGAAAAATGCGGACTTGTCAGCAGAAGGTGGACAATTTATTTGTATTTGTGCATGGGGTACGAACGAAATGCAGTATTCGATATTTGTCCACCGATTAGATACACCTGTTTTTATTTCAAAAACAAATTTATACTTGACATTTGCGTTTTGCTGTATGTATAATAGGGGAAACTTTACCGCAGTGCTATAAGAAATCGCGGTAAAGCAAGGCAAATCTATTTTATTATCCGGTGCGATTTAACGCGCCAAAGAAAGGAAGATCTTACTATGAACCGTGTGTACAACTTCTCTGCCGGCCCCTCTATGCTGCCGGAAAGCGTTCTTCTGAGAGCCGCTGCCGAAATGCTCGACTATGAAGGATCAGGCCAGTCCGTGATGGAGATGTCACACCGATCTAAGGTCTATGACGCGATCATCAAGGGCGCGGAAAGCCTTCTGCGCGAGGTGATGGAAATCCCGGATAACTACAAGGTGCTCTTTTTGCAGGGCGGCGCATCCTCGCAGTTTGCGATGGTGCCGCTGAATTTGATGACGAAAAACCGCAAGGCCGACTATGTACTCTCCGGCCAGTTCTCCACAAAAGCGTATAAGGAAGCCGCGCGATTTGGCGACTGCAAAGTGGTGGCATCCTCGAAAGAGCAGAATTTCAGCCGCATTCCCGACCTTGACCCGAAGGAGTTCCGCCCGGACGCGGACTACTTCCATATCTGCATGAACAACACAATCTACGGCACGGTATTCCATGCGCTGCCGGAAACGGGTGACGTGCCGCTTGTGGCGGACATTTCCTCCTGCATTTTAAGCCGCCCGATCGATGTTTCGAGATTCGGCGTTTTGTATGCGGGCGCGCAGAAAAATGTAGCCCCGGCAGGCCTGACCATTGTCATCATCCGCGAGGATCTCATCGGCGAGCCGCAGGAAAAAACGCCGACGATGTTCATGTATAAGACGCACGCGGAAAGCGACAGCATGTACAACACGCCGCCGTGCTACTCCATTTACATGTGCAAGCTCGTTTTGGAATGGCTGAAAAACGAAGTAGGCGGGCTGAAGGCGATGGAAAAACGCAATGTGGAGAAAGCCGCGCTGCTCTATGATTTCCTCGACCGCTCAAAGCTTTTTAAGGGCTGCGCCGAAAAAGAAAGCCGTTCCATTATGAACGTGACATTCGTGACGGGCGACAAGGATTTAGACGCAAAATTCGTGCAGGAAGCTGCCGCTGCGGGCTTTGTGAATCTGAAGGGCCACCGCAGCGTGGGCGGTATGCGCGCATCTATCTATAACGCGATGCCGCGCGAGGGCGTAGAGAAGCTTGTTCAGTTTATGGAGAACTTTGAAAAGGAGAATGCCTGATGCACAACATACTTTGCCTCAATAAGATCAGCCCGCTCGGCACCGACCGTTTGGGCGAAAACTATACATACGCTGCCGAAATTGAGAACCCGGAGGGCATTTTAGTGCGCTCCGCCGCCATGCACGACATGGAATTGCCCAATAGCCTGCTTGCAATCGCGAGGGCAGGCGCGGGTGTGAACAACATTCCCGTGGAAAAGTGCGCGGAAGCCGGCATTGTGGTGTTCAACACACCCGGCGCAAACGCCAACGCCGTGAAGGAGCTGGTGCTGGCGGCACTGCTTTTGACGTCGAGAAAAATTGTCCCGGCGATTGAATGGGCGCAGACACTAAAAGGCACGGCAGACATTTCGAAGCAGGTTGAAAAAGGAAAATCCGCGTTTGCGGGGCCGGAAATTCTCGGCAAAAAGCTGGGCGTGATTGGTCTTGGCGCGATCGGCGTGCTCGTTGCGAACGCCGCACAGACACTCGGCATGCAGGTATACGGCTTCGACCCGTTCCTTTCCGTGGACGCTGCATGGAACCTTTCGAGCGACATTGTTAAGGCCGCTTCCGTGGATGAGATTTTTGAAAAGTGCGATTACATTACAATACATGTACCGCTAAATGACTCGACGCGCGGACTCATAGGCGCGGACGCTTTGAAAAAAGTGAAAAAAGGTGTGCGCGTCTTAAACTTCTCGCGCGGGGCGCTCGTCGATACCGACGCGATGTTGGCGGCGCTTGCAGACGGCACCGTTGCCGCGTATGCGACGGACTTCCCGGATGACGCGCTGCTCGGGGTCGAAAACGTCATCGCGATCCCGCACCTTGGCGCTTCCACGCCGGAAAGCGAGGATAACTGCGCTGTGATGGCCGCAGAGGAGCTGAAGGATTACATTGAAAACGGCAACATCCGAAATGCCGTCAACTTCCCGAATATTTCCATGGCGCGCGGTGCGGACACACGCATTTGCCTTGCGCACAGAAACATTCCAAATACCATCGGTTCGTTCACACAGGTGTGCGGTGAAGCGGGCATCAACATCGAGAACATGCTCTCGAAATCGCGTGGCGACTGGGCATACACCATTTTGGACGTTACGGGCGACGTGACGGAGGACGTGCGCGAAAAGCTGGCGGCACTTTCGCCGGTTGTAAGGGCAAGAGTAATAAAGTAAACTCTTACTTCGCTATTCGCGGACAGGAGACCGAGAAAAAGATAGAGGATATCGTGACAAGGCACGAACCGGTCGTTTTAAGCCAAGCCAAAAGCGCGACCTTTATCTCTGTGATTTTGCAAAACAACAAAAACACGGTGCAGCTTCATTTCGGCTGCACCGTGTTTTTTGAGTTTACGGATAATGCTGTTCAGTTTTGCTCCTGCACGGCGCTACCCAACAAGAGGGCGGCGATGCACTGCACGATCTCTTTGTCGCTGGCATCTTCGGGGATGGCACTCCAAAACGCGCGGGCTGCGGCATTTGAAGAATTCTTCGCCGTGCGAAGGGCTTTGCCAATCTCCTCGCGGACCGTTTCACCGTCTACGCCGTGTTTTGCTGCTACGCGCAGCATCAATTCCTGTTCACTCAAAATCTCTCATCCTTCCTGATCCGGCCCGGCAGCCCCGCTGTACTTTTAGAGCGGAGGCTGTCGGATGGGTGGTAAATCTGTCAGTAATGCCATTATAGCAAGGGGGTCTTGAAAGTTCAAATAGAATCGTTCGCGCGTTTTCGACGGAAATTGACAGGTTCCTTTTCACCTTGACAAAAGGTGTGCGGGTTTTTGCGAAAAAGCCGAAATTGTTACGAAAAGTTCATATTTTGACGCACAGGAAAACAAGAGAAAATCAGGTATCGGAGGTGTTGCCCGGCATCTGCGGAGGCGTACCGCCGTTACCGTTCGGCATTTGGCCGCCCATACCGCCGTTTGGAGCCTGACCACCCATATTGCCGGGGCCGCCGCCAAAGCTGCCCATACCCGTAGCGCCGCTGACAACGCCGGAGCAGGTCTCGCTCGCGGCTTCTGTACCGTTTACATAGACTGTATACGTTTCGCCCTCGGTGATGTCCGGCGTGCTGAACATGACATTCGTAAAGTTCTTCGGAGCCACGGTGGAAACGAGCGTGTTGCCGTCTGCGCCCTTCACTTCTACGGTGTCACCCGCGCTGCCGGTGCAGCTGACGCTGATCGTGTTCTGTTTGGAATCCGCTGTGGGGGTCTTCAGCATGCCGGAGCTGCCTGTGCCGAGCACAACGCCGCCGTTGATGGTAAACACGCCGTCGCAGTCAAATGTGCCGTTACCGTCACCGGTGGGGCCGCTGACGTACACCGTACCGCCGTTAATCGTAAGCGCACCGTTGGAATCGAGCCCGTCGCCGGAGGCGTTTACGGTGAGTGTGCCGCCGTTGACGGTGAGCGTATCTGCACCCACGGAGCTGCCTGCAGCATTCAGACCGTCGTCGCTTGCGGTGACATCGATCGTACCGCCGTTGATGGTGAGGTCGATGGCTTCAAGGCCCTCGCAGGACTCTTCCACCACGATGGTGCCGTCCTCGATCGTAAGGGTGTTATCTGCGTGCAGGCCGTCGTCGCCGGACTTTACGGTGATACCGCCGCCTGAAACGGTCATCGAATCGTTGCTGTGCAGGCTGTCGTCTGCGGAATCGACCGTGACGGTGCCGCCGGTGATTTCGAGCGCGGCTTCGGCCTTGATGCCCTTTGTAGACAGGGTTTCGTCCGTCGTTGTACTCTGTGCGCCGTCAAACATAGCATTGCCCGTTTTTTGCTCTCCATTCGCGCCGCCGCCTGCGGTGACATTTACTTCGCCCGCGGAAATGAGAACACTGGTCTCCGCCTGAATGCCGTCCTGCTCGGCGGTGATGTTCACAGTGCCCCCGCCGATATAGACATAGCCTTTATCGGCCTCGGATTTGGTGGACTTGATGCCGTTGCCGGAAGCCGTGATATGGACGGTGCCGTCCTTAACGAGTACAGCGTCTTTGCCGACGAGGCCGTCGTCTGCCGAAGTGATATTCAAAACGCCGCCGGTGATTTTCAATTTATCTTCGCTCGTGATGCCGTCATTTGCGTTGGCGTTGATGTTCAGCGTGCCCGTGCCGTTAACGGAAAGGTCGCATTTGGCGAAAATCGCGGCGGTAAGCTCATCGTTGCCGTCCGTGCCGGTGACGGTATCGGTCACGCTGCTTTCGGTGTTTTCGGGCAGGCTGATAATGACTTTATCGGCGTTTTTCGCGTAGACAGGCGCGGTCGTTGTGCAGGTGATGCTCGCGTTTTCGAGCACAAGGCGCACATCATCCTCGTCGCCGGCATCGATGATAATTTGGCCGTCCGTGAGCGTGCCGCTGAGGACATACGTGCCCGCTTTTGTAATGGTGACCGTGCTGCCGGAAACCTTAACGCCGTCTGCTTCCTTTGGCGCGGAAAGGTCGATCTTCACGGTGTCTTCCGTACTGTAATCGATGTAGAAATCCTTATTTTTAAAGGAAAGATTTGCTTCGATGACGGAGCCGATGGTGCCGTTCATCGCGCCGCCGGTAGAATCGGTCTCGTCTGCACCGCTTTCCTCAGAGGTGCTGGCCGTGCTCACGGTAGAGGAAGCGGAAGATGCGGACGTAGACGATGTGGTCGACTGTGTGGAGGCACAACCCGCTAAGACCAGTGCGGAGAGAATGACAGCAAAGCGCAGGGTGTGTTTTTTCGTGGATAAACGATTCGGTTTCATAAAGGAAGGCTCCTTTCTTTACAGCTGTTCCACGGGAGTATGCGGCTGGCCGCAGCGCACTTCGAGATTGCCGTTGCGGCAGCGAAGCGCATCGAGAAATTCTTTTTCGTTGCGGTCGTCCGCAAGGCGCACGTGATAGTGCAGCTTATAGAGGCTGCCGAGGCTTGCGGTCTTGACTTCCGTAAGCTCTGCGTGGATGGTGTATTCTTTGAAAATATCGTCGAACACCTCGGTGTAATCGAGCGATTCAGGGATGGTGATGCTAAGCTCTTTTTCGCCGCTGCGGTCTGCACCGATATGGAAGAAGATGAGCAGATACAGCACGGCGCACGCAATGACCGTGAAGAGCACGGAGAGCGCGATATAGCCGCTGCCGCAGGCGAGACCCACGGCCATGGCAACGAAGATGACGGAGATGTCTTTGGCGTTACCGGGTGCGGAGCGGAAACGGACAAGGCCGAACGCGCCGGCGACCGCGACGCCCGTGCCGACGTTGCCGTTGACGAGCATAATGACGGTCTGCACGGCAAACGGCAGCAAAATGACAGCGAGCACAAGGCTTTGCGTAAAGCGCGTGCGGCGCGTATACGTAAACGCGATGAGTGCGCCGCAAAGCAGCGCGACGAGAGAGCAAATCAAAAACGAAGATACGGTGATACCGGACGAGGTGAAGCTTGCAAACATGGTTTCCATGGGAATATCCTTTCTGAAATCAAATGAATTATTTAGGATGCATGCACGATGTGCGTGCCGTGGGTGTTATAGGCGCTGGCATATTTAGAAAACGACGCGGGGTAAATTCTAAAGCGGCTCAGCATATCGGTGAGCCATGTGGGGAGACCGCCGCCGGCTTTGATTTCCATCAGCGTTTCGCCGGGCTCTAAAAGTAGTCGTCCGTCGTCCCCCTGACGCAGGTCGGTATTTTCTTCTCTAAAGCGTATGTTGGTATCGAATGTGATGCGCAGGCCGCTGTCTTCGCGGCTGTAAAGTGCCACACGGTCGTAGCACAGCGCCATGGCGGACTTTAAATCGCCGTAATAGTGCAGTGACCATGCAATCTCTTTTGCAATCTGGCTGTTCTCTTTCGGCACTTTGCCGTTTACGAGCCAGTCATACGCTTCGCCGTAGGGCATCACGATGCGGCGCTTGTAGACAATGCCCTGATATTTTTTCTTCAGCTCCAAAAACGACGGGCTTTCCGCTTTCGGCACGCCGTAGGTACGCAAACGCAGTTTTTCTTTATAGACAGGCTTTTCGCCCGAAAGTCGCGCCAGCAAATAATTCGGGGTGTCAAAGTAAATGTTGCATATGGTGGAGCGCCCGTATTCATCGGGGCGCATATACGGCTCCAAAACCGTCCAGAGCGCCTCAAACTGTAAGGAATCGAGCAGATATTTTTGCTCTACGCGCTCAAATATGCCGGTATAGTCCACCATGGCTTTCACCCTCCTCTTTGTTTTGTTTCTTAAATTTTACTTACAAAATGTGATAAAAAGGTGATTGTATTTTGAGCGTTAGCGGAGAAAACCGTGCAAAAACAGGTGCTGTGCACCGTTCCTACAAAAACAGGTGTGTTCTGCTGTGCAAAAAGTCCATTGCGCCGCGCATATACAAATGATAGAATGAGATAAACGCGTTTCTATGGAAAAACGCAACTTTGGGAGGATCTGTATGTACACACTCGATTATTTAAATTGCTTTATTGAAAACCTTGATCTGCCGGAAGCGAGCCGCGCTTCTCTGCGCGAGAACTGCGAGACGCTCGTGACGACACCCGGCGCGATTGACGAGCTGGTCTCTGCCGAGACGCTGCTCTTTAAAGATTACGGCATTGACGGCGCATACGGCGCGGAATGGAAGCCCATTGTGCCGCACATGGACGCACTTTCGGAGCGGACAGGGCTGCACCGCCACGTGGTGGATTTCCTGTTCCTTGCGCTTGCAAGCGAACGTCTGCGCGAAAATTACAGAGCGGCGGGCCTGACGGACGAGCTGTTCTGGGACACCATCGCCGACCTGAAATTCAAGCTTATCGAGTGCCACGACGTATACGGCATTTGGGGCACATTCGTCGCAAGCTGGTACCCGTGGTTCTACACGATGCACCGCTTTAAGCTGGGCCGTTTGCAGTATGAGGCCGTACACTTCTCCGGCGACACGCCCGTGACGGTCGGCGGTTACACGGTAAAGCCCGGTGACACGGTTTACAACATGCACATTCCGTCCTGCGGTTCTTTGAACCGCGCGGCGCGCATCGAATCTTATAAAAAAGCCTACGAATTTTACAAAAAAGACCTCGATGGCAAGCCGATGGTATTCCGCTGCCACTCCTGGCTTTTGTTCCCGAAGAACCGCGAAATTCTGCCCGAGACGCTCAATATGGTCGATTTCATCGGTGACTTCTATATTTACGACAGCGAAGAATACGATGTGTTCCACGACAAGTGGCGTGTGTTCGCAAAGGACTTTGAGAAGCCGAACAGCGAGCTGCCGGAGGACACCACCCAGCGCCGCTGTTTTAAAAAATGGCTTCTGGACGGCAAAAAGACCGGCGCGGGCGCGGGCATCTTCATTTACGACGGCGAGAAGTTCACCAAATAAGTAAATTTGCAAGATATTTTGCAAAAGCCTGCATTTTTATGCGCAAAAAAGCTTGACAGAAGTTTAATTAGCTGCTATAATTCTGAATTGCTGATCGGTCATATAAATTCACGACTTGGGTGAATGTCTCTACCGGCCGCCTTGTGTGCCGACTATACCGAAGCCGCTTACGGGCTTCGTGTATACGTTCGGGCACAGGGCGGCCTTTTTATGTGCCGATTTACCCGAAACCGGGTCTTGCATAGAGTTGTATTTTAAAATTCATACGCAAATTCATCTGTTAGTTTTAGAAAGTTGGGGTCAAACATGAACACGGATATCGTCATCATCGGTGCCGGTCCTGCCGGCATTTTTACCGCGATGGAGCTTCTGCGCCGCGGCAGTAAGGAGAAAATTCTGCTACTGGAAAAAGGCCGTTCCATTGAAACGCGCAAATGTCCCAAGGCCCAGACCGGCCGCTGCATGAACTGCAAGCCGTACTGCCATATTACAACAGGCTTTTCCGGCGCGGGCGCGTTTTCGGACGGCAAGCTGTCCCTCAGCCCGGAGGTTGGCGGCGACCTGCCTCAGCTGATCGGCGAAGACACCGTACAGTCGCTTATTGAATACACGGATTCCATCTATCTGGAGTTCGGCGCGGACACGCGCGTGGAGGGCGTGAGCGAAAAGGAAGCCGTCAAAGAAATTCGCAAGCGTGCCATCCAGACCGGCCTGAAGCTCGTCGACTGCCCCATCCGTCACCTCGGCACAGAGAAGGCGCAGGAGATTTATTACGCGATTGAGCAATATCTTCTGAATAACGGCGTGGAGATTCGCTTCGGCTGCGCGTGCAGCGACCTCATTTTGAAGAACGACACCTGCATCGGCGTGCACGTTGCGGAGGGTCAGAACGAATACGACGTTTACGCGAAGCAGACCGTTGTGGCAGCCGGCCGACGCGGCGCGGATTGGTTTGACAAGCTCTGCGCCCGCCACGGCATCGCCCATGCGCCAGGCACAGTGGACATCGGCGTGCGCGTCGAGGTGCGCAACGAGATCATGGAAACCGTGAACAACGTTCTATATGAATCGAAGCTCATCGGCTACCCGAAGCCGTTTAAAAACAAGGTACGCACATTCTGCCAGAACCCGGGCGGCTTTGTCAGCCAGGAAAATTACGATAACAACCTTGCCGTCGTGAACGGCCATTCCTATAAAGATAAAAAATCCGATAACACAAACCTCGCCATTTTGTGCTCCCACAACTTCAACGAGCCGTTCAATCAGCCGATCGAATACGCGCAGAAGGTGGGCGAGCTGACGAACATGCTGGGCGCGGGACACATTTTGGTGCAGCGCTACGGCGATATTCTGGACGGCAAGCGCACGTGGCAGAAAGAGCTTTCGCGCTCGAACCTGCGCCCCTCTCTGCCGGACGCGGTGGCAGGCGACATCACCTCTGCCATGCCGTACCGCGCTATGGTGAATATCATCAACTTCATTCAAGCGGTCGATCACGTCGTCCCGGGCTTCGCCGCCGTGGAGACGCTGCTCTATTCGCCGGAGCTGAAGTTTTACAGCAACCGCGTGAAGATGGACACGGACCTCAACACAAGCATTCACAACCTGCACTGCCTTGGCGATGCCAGCGGATGGACGCGCGGCCTGATGATGGCCTCTTGCATGGGCGTGCTCATGGGCAGAAAACTCGCAGAACAGGAAAACGCATAAGAGAACAAGATTGCACACATCGCAAGTTCACACATAAAGAAACGGGCCCCGCCGCGGCAATTCGGCAGAAGCCCGTTTTCTTTTTTGGTTTAGGGAAAAAGCAGAAGAATTTTCTTGCAGGCGCAGGGGGAATATGCTATACTGATTATGTATGAGTTTACATCATGACTACATTCAAAGAAAGATGGTTTTATAGATGAAATTAGGTATCGTTGCAGACCGACCTTTTTCATATATCTATATACTTTCATATAAGTCCGTAAACCCGCATGATTACTGCGTTTTCTAAAATTATGCAAGCATAAAGCTCCATGTAGAGCCATACAATTTCATATCATTTGGGCGTAGAAATGGGCGTAGATTTGATATTGAAAACCAGAGTCCAACGCATTTTAATTTGTTTATGATACGCCTTCAAAATTCTGCAGATAAGAACCCATTTGACAGCAACAAACAGCAAATTAGCATATTATAAAAGCAGCGCTTCTAACTTTCTAAAAAGAAAGAATAGAAACGCTGTTTTTATGTTTTGGGTATGAATTCGGTGTTCCGAGCACTTGAATTCTGTAACCGATATTCGCTGTATTGACACAATCAAAAAAAGATAACGGGACGCCTTAGGGAAATTCTGCCCTTTTGCAGGAGCGAAGCGGTCGCTGCTCGCTCCCCCCTCTCCACACCTTACCCCCTGTTACTCCCTGTACTGACTGAAAAAGAGACTGTGTTGTGTGGTTTTTTGAGTCTTACTGGTTGGGCTGTTCTGTGCAGGGAATGTTACGCAGTGTACCAGCAAGCATCGCCGTTGTGATACCACAACGACACTTATCAGGGAAATCCCTGAAACCCTTCTGCTTACTTCAGCTTTATACGATTTGCAAACTTTCTAAAACAATAAGTAAAGGAAAACGCAGCAGCTTGTGATATGTACCCGGTTTTCTGGATACCGGATCAAAATTGAATAATTAGCTTTTCTCTCATTTTGAGAGAAAAAGCAGTTCCACAATTCACAGTCATTGCGACTTTATGTCACCAGATGAATTCGAGCGAGTATATAAAAGAGCACACATTAAGGCGGAGCTGCTGGCAGGTTGAATTTGGGAGAAATTTCTCATTTTAACTTGTACTAAATCTTGACATAGGACCACCATATCTACGAGAAAAAGCCCAGCTTCCACTGGACTTTTTCGACAAGTTGGTATCTGATATCAGATTATAATACTTTTTGGGGAATGTCAATCACTATTCATTTTATGGTTTTTGACAGGCCTGCATTTGTTACT
>OGCQ01003675.1_pt1 | contig 13455 bp, 10 predicted proteins | sample 1570161 | NCBI WGS metagenome assembly OGCQ01 (sample SAMEA4384402, study PRJEB24528) | human gut metagenome
TAGTACTCATAACAAATCTATTTTTATTAAGTGATTACTTTCGCTGTCTATTGGTAAACGGCAAAGCCGCCAAACCATATACACCCAACAAAACTACCAAAAAAGTTTGAATACCGTGCACAATTAGAGCAAATATTCCGGCATCCGTCACATTTACTCCGTAAAGCATCATCATCTCCATGATAGCAAAATGCCACGGTCCCGCCCCGTTGGGAGTCGGCACAATAACAGCAAACGTACCACCTACAAACATCACCAGTGCCGCAAGGATACCCAAATGAGCAGTGAATGCAAAGCAATAGAACGTAAAATAGAAATGAAAAAAATAACAAGCCCAGATGGCCAATGTATAAAATATGAACAAAGGAATATTGCGTACTCCTTTCAAAGACATGATTCCTTCCCAAATATTCAGCACAAAGCCTTTCACCCGTTCATAGAAAAACAGCGTCTTCCTTAAATAATAAAGAAGTACCACCACCCCGATAAAACAAAACAAGACGATATAAAACCAGACCGAAGTCAAGAGGTAAGTAAAAGAAGGTATCTTGGTTCCCGTATTTTCGAGGAAAGTGACAAACACAGGCATTTGCAGCAATACGGTAATACCGGTAATCAGAAGAATGGTCAATGTATCTACCAGCCGCTCTGTCACCACTGTCCCCAGCGATTTGGCAAAGGAAACATTATCGTACTTATTATAGCGTATTCCCACCTTTTTGGGAAGTCCACGTTGACAAACCGGGAGGCAATCCATTACAATCTTAATAGAGTTTTTATAATTTTACCATTTAATCAGAGGAGGGAAACAAACCATGGAAAAACTCTTTAAACTGAAAGAGCATAACACCACGGTAAAAACAGAAGTGATGGCCGGTATTACCACATTTCTTACCATGGCGTATATACTCGCAGTTAACCCTAACATGTTAAGTGCTTCAGGAATGGACAGCGGAGCTGTCTTCACAGCTACCGCACTGGCCTCTGCACTGGCGACCTTTATTATGGCGTTCTGGGCAAATTATCCGATCGCACTGTCTGCAGGTATGGGGCTGAATGCTTACTTTGCTTATACAGTATGTCTTGGACAGCTGCAGGGAATCGATGATCCCTGGAAGATCGCACTGGCTGCTGTACTGGTAGAGGGTATCATTTTCATTATTCTTTCATTTTTCAAATTGCGTGAAACAATCGTCAACGCAATCCCTGAAAACTTGAAATACGGTATTACATCCGGTATCGGTCTGTTTATCGCATTTGTTGGTCTTAAGGGTGCCGGTGTTGTCGTATCTGATGACTCCACACTGGTTGCACTCGGTAACTTCGGAAGACCGGAAGTTGCTCTGTGCCTGATCGGTATCCTGGTGATTGCTGTGATGAATCACTATAATGTAAAAGGATCTATTCTCTGGGGTATCCTGATCACCTGGGTTCTGGGAATCATTGCTCAGCTGACAGGCTGGTATGTAGTAGATCCGGATGCTGGGGCAGCCTCTCTGATTCCGTCTCTGAGTGCTTCTTCCTTCATCCCGCCGTCCATCTCATCAACTTTCTGCAAGTTTGATTTTGCATGGATCGGTTCTCATGTATCTGAGTTCGTTGTTATCGTATTCTCATTCCTGTTTGTAGATATTTTTGATACACTTGGTACATTAATTGGTGTAGCAACCAAGGCAGACATGCTGGATGAGGAAGGCCGTCTTCCGGGTATCCGTCCGGCGCTGATGGCAGATGCGATCGCAACTTCCTTTGGTGCGGTATTAGGTACTTCCACAACGACTACCTTCGTTGAGTCTGCATCGGGTGTTGCAGTCGGCGGACGTACCGGTCTGACTGCCCTGGTATCGGCACTCCTGTTCCTGCTTTCTACCCTGTTTGCACCGATTTTTACGGCGATCCCGTCCTTTGCGACGGCTCCGGCATTAATCATGGTTGGATTCCTGATGGTGGGAACTGTAACTGAAATTCGTTTCGATGAGGACAATATCACCGAGGCAATCCCGGCATATCTGGCAATCATCGCCATGCCGTTGTTCTACAGCATTTCCGAGGGTATTTCCATGGGAATTATCTCTTATGTGCTTTTGAATGTGGCAGCAGGAAAAGCAAAGAAGATCACTCCGCTTATGTATGTGCTGGCGGTGCTCTTCGTTCTCAAATACATTTTCCTGTAACAACTTGTAATAATTTAACCCCTGAAAACTTGACGAAAACAGGTTTTCATAATAAAATAGTCTATATCAAAAAAGTTTTTAAAATTTTTTTGATTAACGTGCAATAAAATGCGTATGCAGCGCATTAACTTATTGAACGGATGAAAATCATTCCCACGCGGAAGAACGCGGACAGAGACGAACAAAAACAAATCAAGTTACTCGAAATTCCTTGATGCATTACACTCCGTTACGAACTGTCCAAGATTTTCTGCTGGGATCTTTTCGGTATCGGTTGACAACCAGCAACCGATATCGGGTAAAAAGCGCCGGACCTGCTTGCAGTGCCGGCGCTTTTTACTGTACAAAAAAGGGGCAATTTTTATCAGGAATATCTCATTGACATTTTGGCGGGCAGACGGTATAAAGGACAGAGGGTAACTGTTCACAGGTAGGAATTTTCTGAACTGAAAATTCCGTACGATACAGTTCTGGCAGCAGATTTTGCCGATTTGGAATGCGTAGCATCGGCAAAATCCCGTTGCTGGGCACACGTGTGTGAACAGTAACGACAGAAGAGGGAGTAGACTCTGGCGATAGAAACACGCATGGAACCAGTTCTGAGAGGAAAAGTTAAGAAAATAAAATAGCAGGGCAGGTTTCATACGGAGGTGGGATACATATGAAGATAGAAAATGATTTGGGGCGGGACGATATCCGGCGGCTGGTGCTCCGTCTGGCGATTCCTTCGATGCTGGCGCAGTTTATCAATGTGCTCTACAGCGTGGTCGATCGAATCTATATTGGAAATATCCCGGTGATCGGGGAGACGGCGCTTGCGGGCGTCGGCGTCAGCGGACCGATTGTGACGCTGATCTCCGCGTTTGCCTATCTGGTCGGTCTGGGCGGCTCGCCGCTCATGAGCATCCGTATGGGCGAGGGGCAGGATGAGAAAGCGAAAAAGATTCTGGCAAACAGCTTCTGGATGATTGTCGGGCTGTCGGCGGTTCTGACGTTGGTTCTGTTTGTATTTAAACGAGAAATTTTGACGCGGTTTGGTGCGAGTGAGGCGATTCTGCCGTATGCGGAATCGTACTTTACGATCTATCTGCTGGGAACGGTCTTTGCGCTGCTTTCGATCGGAATGAACCAGTTTATTATCTGCCAGGGATTTGCGCGGATCGGAATGATTTCGGTGGCGCTCGGTGCGGTAACGAATATTGTGCTGGATCCAGTGTTTATTTTTGTGTTTGACATGGGCGTGGCGGGGGCGGCGTTTGCCACGGTTCTGTCACAGTTTGCGTCGGCGGTCTTTGTCCTTCGTTTCCTGCGAGGAAATCGCGTGCTTCTGCGGCTTGAATTTGAATGTCCGCAGGTGAAGACAGTCTGTAAGATTGCTCTGATGGGACTGTCGCCATTTTTGATTATCGCATTTGACAATGTGCTGATCATTTCGCTCAATACGGTAATTCAGATGTATGGCGGCGCGGAGGCGGACATGCTTTTGACCTGTACGACAATCGTGCAGAGCTTTATGCTGATCGTGACGATGCCGCTCGGAGGCATTACATCGGGAACGGGTGCGATCCTGGGCTTCAATTTCGGCGCGGGACGCCCGGATCGGATCCGGAGCGCACAGAAGTATATCACATTGCTGGCGGTGGTGCAGTGCAGCATCATGTTCCTGTTTTCCCGGACGCTGGCGCAGTATTTTGTGTATCTCTTTACGCGCAATGAGTCCTATGTGGAACTGACCGTCTGGGCGATCTGGGTCTACACGATGGGGATTATTCCGCTGGCAGTCCAGTATGAGGTCGTAGATGGATTTACCGGAATGGGGGTGCCGTCGGTGGCGATCTCGCTGTCAATGTTCCGGAAGCTGTTATACCTGGTCAGCGTGTTCCTGATTCCGGTGTTTGCGGGAGTTGAAAATGTTTTCTACGCAGAAGTGGTATCGGATTTCGGCGGAACGACGGTGTCGGTGATCGTGTATCTTCTTTTGATTGGGCGCATTATGGGACGTTGTGTAGAGCGCGCTAAATTGAACGGTAACTCAGATAACACTGTCATCAATCAATAAATGATAAAAATAGTAGATTGACAAACGGATCCTCTGGATCTATAATGCAATACAGATAATAAATGACAACAAAATAACGATATCTTCAGGGCAGGGTGTAATTCCCGACCGGCGGTAAAGTCCGCGAGCGCATGGCGCATGATTTGGTGAAATTCCAAAACCGACAGTATAGTCTGGATGAAAGAAGAGAAAACGTAAATAAAAACGGCGGTGCCGGGAAGCTTCCAGATGCACTTCCCTGGATGATGGATATGGCGGATATACACCGCTATGGCAAAAGAGGGAGAAAAGTCATCGAGAAAGGATGTATAAAAATATTTACGATAATTAATATCATGAAAGATATTATAAAATAGAAATTATAAGCCCTGAGATGTGAAAATAAAAGTATTTCACATTTCAGGGCTTTTTTGTTTCAATAGAAAATTGTATCATATGAAACAAAAAACGCTCCGTGAGGATGCACACTTGCGCGAAGCAGAAATATGTCGCAGGCGACCGCGTTCGGTGCGAGAATGTGCCTTGGCACATTCTTTTGATAGAAAGGTGGGGAAAAAGATGGAACGAATCCATGTAAAGGTTCCCGGTGAGCAGCCACAGGATCGGGAATATATGAAGCAGGCGTTAGCACTGGCAGAAAAAGGGCACGGATGGGTCAATCCGAATCCGATGGTCGGCGCGGTGCTGGTAAAGGATGGACGCATCATCGGCGAGGGATATCATACACGATATGGACAGCTTCATGCAGAACGGGAGGCATTTAAGAATGCGGCAGAGCGGGGCGAAGAGACGGCGGGAGCAGATTTGTATGTGACGCTGGAACCCTGCTGTCACACCGGAAAACAGCCGCCGTGTACGGAAGCGGTGCTGGCATCCGGGGTGAAGCGCGTGATTGTCGGCTGCACGGATCCGAATCCGGTGGTGGCAGGGCGCGGCATCCGGCTTCTGAGGGAAAAAGGGCTGGAAGTGGTGGCCGGAGTTTTACGCGGAGAGTGTGAACGGCAGAATGAGGTGTTTTTCCATTTCATGCGGACGAAACTTCCGTTTACGGTGCTGAAATACGCGATGACACTCGACGGAAAGACAGCGACGGTGTCGGGTAAATCCCAGTGGATCACGGGCGAGGCGGCGCGGAAGCGGGTGCATGAGGACCGCGAGCGTTATATGGCGATTCTGACTGGCGTTTCGACGGTGCTGGCGGACAATCCGCAGCTGACCTGCCGGATTCCGGGAGGAAAAAATCCGATCCGGGTGATTGCAGATACGAAGCTTCGGACACCGCTTTCATCGACCGTGGTACAGACCGCGCGGGAGACACCGACCTGGATTGTGACGGCGGTATCGGATGTCGGAAGGAAGGAAGCATATGAGGACGCCGGCTGTCGTGTTTTAAGTGTCCCGGCAAAAGAGGGAGAACTGGATTTGCAGGCGATGATGCAGCGGCTGGGCGAGGAGAAAGTGGACAGCGTGATGGTCGAGAGCGGCGGGACGCTGGCATGGTCGTTTTTAAAGGCAGGGCTTGTGAACCGGGTGCAGGCGTACATTGCTCCGAAGATTTTCGGAGGGGCAGGCGCCCCGACCCCGGTGAGGGGAACCGGCGTGGATGCGCCGCCGGAGGCATTTCTTCTTAAAAAGCCGGAGGCAGTGTGGCTGGGAGAGGATCTGCTGCTGGAATATGAGGTGTCCGGTCAAGATGCATGAGGCGGTGTTAGAACGGGAAAAAATCGCTGATTTGAAAAGGAGAAAAGATGTTCACAGGAATCATAGAGGAAGTGGGAAGGATCCGTGCGATTGAGCGCCAGGCAGTCTCGGCACGGCTGACGGTTGCTGCGTCTAAGGTGCTCTCGGATGTTCATCTGGGCGACAGCATTGCGGTCAACGGTGTGTGTCTGACGGTCACGTCATTTGGGAGAGATTATTTCTGTGCGGATGTAATGCATGAGACGCTGAACCGTTCGTCCCTGGGGGCGCTGGGTGTCAAAAGCCCGGTCAATCTGGAGCGGGCGATGCTGGCGGGCGGACGGTTTGGCGGACATATCGTCTCCGGTCACATCGACGGAACCGGAACCATCCGGGATGTGCGCCGGGACGGAAATGCCGTCTGGTATACGATTCAGGCCCCAGAACCGATTCTGCAGCTGATTGTGGAAAAAGGATCGATCGCGATCGACGGAATCAGCCTGACGGTCGCACGGGTGGATCACGTATCATTTTCCGTATCCATCATCCCGCATACGCTGCAGGAGACAGCACTTGCGTTTAAGCGGGCAGGCGATATCGTCAATCTGGAAAATGACTGCATTGGAAAGTATGTGGCGAAGCTGATAGGAGCGGAAGAAGAGGATAAGGCAGGAAAGGGCATGACAAGAGAATTTCTGCAGCGGTATGGATTTTAATAGAGGAGGAGAACAATGAAGCAGTTTGATACAGTTGAAAAGGCTCTGGACGAGCTGAAACAGGGACATTTAATCCTGGTTACGGATGACGAGGATCGCGAAAATGAAGGCGATCTTATCTGCGCGGCAAGTTTTGCCACGACAGAAAATGTCAATTTCATGGCGACGCATGCGAAGGGCTTAATCTGTATGCCGATGAGCGCAGAAATCTGCCGGAAGCTGCAATTCCCACAGATGGTGATGGATAACACGGATAACCATGAGACGGCGTTTACCGTATCGATCGACCATAAAACGACGACCACCGGTATTTCTGCCGAGGAGCGAGGTATTACGGCGCGCGCGTGCGTGGATCCGGACACAAAGCCGGAGGATTTCCGCCGCCCGGGACATATGTTTCCGCTGATGGCGAAGAAAAACGGCATTCTGGAGCGCAACGGTCACACAGAGGCGACGGTAGACCTGATGCGGCTTGCAGGGCTGCCGGAATGCGGTCTGTGCTGCGAGATCATGCGGGAGGATGGAACGATGATGCGGTCGGAAGAATTATTTGCGATGGCAGAACAATGGGGTCTGGCGATGATTTCCATTAAACAGCTGCAGGAGTACCGCAAGAGACATGAAAAGCTGGTCGAGTGTGTGGCAGAGACGCGGATGCCGACGAAATACGGCGAATTCCGCGCGTATGGCTACCTGAATCTCTTAAATGGAGAACACCATGTGGCACTCGTCAAGGGCGATATCGGAGATGGGAAAGATGTACTCTGCCGCGTGCATTCGGAGTGCCTGACCGGCGATGCATTTGGTTCCCTGCGGTGCGACTGTGGACAGCAGCTTGCGTCGGCGATGACCCAGATTGAGAAAGAGGGACGAGGCGTTCTCCTCTATATGCGGCAGGAAGGACGAGGCATCGGGCTTTTAAATAAGCTGCGCGCCTACAAGCTGCAGGATGGCGGCATGGACACGCTGGATGCGAACCTGGCGCTGGGATTTAAGGGCGATCTGCGGGAATACTACATTGGGGCACAGATTTTAAAGGATCTGGGAATCAAGACGCTGCGTCTTCTGACCAATAACCCGGATAAGGTATATCAGCTTTCGGATTTTGGCATGGAAATCAAGGAGCGCGTGCCGATTCAGATGGAGGCGACGCCGTATGATGGATTTTACCTGAAAACGAAGCAGGCGCGGATGGGACATATTTTGAATTTTAAATAGAAAAAGTGACAGGCGAAAATAGATCGTCGGAAAGGATGGTACTTATGCGTACATTTGAAGGAAACGTAGTAGCGGAAAATAATATGAGGATCGGAATTGTGGCGGCACGATTCAATGAGTTTATCACCTCGAAACTGGTCGCAGGCGCGCAGGATGCGCTGCGCCGTCACAATGTCTCGGAGGAGGATGTAGATGTTGCGTGGGTTCCAGGTGCTTTTGAGATTCCGCTGATTGCGTCGGAGATGGCGAAGTGCGGAAAGTATGATGCGGTGATCTGCGTGGGTGCAGTTATCCGTGGAAGCACAAGCCATTATGATTATGTGTGCAGCGAGGTTTCGAAAGGAATCGCCCAGGTTTCTCTGGCAAGCAGCGTGCCGGTTATGTTCGGTGTGCTGACGACGGATACGATCGAGCAGGCGATCGAGAGAGCGGGAACAAAGAGCGGAAATAAGGGATTTGACTGCGCGATGGGAGCAATCGAGATGGTGAATTTGCTGCGGGAGATCCGGAAGTAAAAATAATCAGGTAATCGGGCATCGAAAAAGCCAGGACTGCGGAATTCTGCAGCCCTGGCTTTTTTGTCTTAGGAAAATTCGTCCATGCGCCAGGTTTTGGTGTTACTCTGTTTTCAACAGCCCCTGTTCCGTATAATATTTCTCAGCCCCCGGATGCAGCGGAATAGGAAGCTGGCTGCATATATATTCCGGATCAGATAAGTTACTTAAGGATGGGTGGGCGCTGATCAGTTCTTCACGGGATTCGTCGAGAATCTTGGTGATGGTGTAGACCAGCTGTTCGTCCATGGATGCGTCCACGCAGAGAAGACATTTGATTCCGAAGGTTTTCAGTGTCTCGGTTTGTCCCGGATAGGTACCGGCTGGGACGGTGGCGCGGACGTAGAAGGGGCTGGCTGCAAGAATTTTTTGCAGTTCTTCGTCAGTGTACTCCAGCAGGCGGCAGGGCGTCTGGCTGGCCAGGTCGGTCAGGCTGTGGACCGGGATTCCGGCGAAGCTGTGGACGGCGTCGAGTTTACCGTTTAAGACAGAGTCCACGCTGGCGGAGAAGCTGTAGTTTTCAAGGGCAGTGTTGGCAATATTGAGCCCGGCTGCCCTGAGAGCGGTGCGGGCGGAAAGCTCTGTGGTGGATCCTTCTGGTCCGACGGCAATGTGGTGTCCGGCGAGTTCATGAACGTAGGAGATATGCTCGGATTCCGGCGCCATCCAGGTGGACAGGCTTAAATAGACAGCCCCGATTGCCCGCAGGGATTCGACCGGATGACCGGAAAATTCGTCCGTTCCCTGATAGGCGGAAAATGCCACATCGCCGCTGACCAGTCCCATATCAAATTGTCCGTTTTTGATATTTTCCACGTTCGTGTAGGAACCGTTGGAGGCGCTTAAATTGACCTTGAGCTGTTCATCATGTCCGCTTAAAACAGAGGCGAGGGCACTGCCAACCGGGTACATGGTTCCGCCGCTGTCGGCAGTTCCGATGGTCAGAACGTGCAGCTCTTCGTCTGCTTCGTTGGGATGGTCGTTGACCCGCGCATCTGCGGAGGTGCTGCCGGAACAGCCGGAAAGTCCGAGCAGGAAGGTAAGAAGCATCATTGGTGCCAATTTTACTAGTTTTTTTATTTTCATAGATCTCACCTTTTCGTAGTTTATCAGTATATAAAAAAACGCAGCGGTTCTGTCGAATGCTGCCTTAGCGATTAAAAGAATATTAAAACTCTGTAAAAAGTATAACATAAAAAACAGTGATAAGACAAGACCAAGATAGAAGATAGATAGATAGAAAATTTCTATGAAAAAAAGAGCGTCCGGTTTATGTGGGGGAACCGGACGCTCTTCTTTCAGGTTACATTTTCAATTGAGCCTTAGGTATGTTGTTATATAAAAGATGTCTTATATGAAGTGTTCCTATCTCGTCTCAGTGATTATTTTGTAATCAGGCTGGAGAAGATGGAAAGGAAAATCGGGTTGTAAATATCGTCGATGATAACTGCGAAGGACGGATACAGAACCCAAGCAACGGTGTGCCATCCATACTGATCCATAACGGCTTTCTCGTTTGCTACTGCGTTCGGACCTGAACCACAGCCCCATCCACAGTTACCAGCTGCCATAACAGCTGCACCGTAATCGCGGCCAAATAAGTTGAAGGATACGAAGATTGCAAAGAGTGCCATCAGGATAGCCTGTGCAAGGAGGATGATACCCATCTGACCAGCTACCGGAGCCAGCTTTGTGATATCGATGGTCATCAGAACCAGTGCCAGGTAGAGTTCCAGGAACATATGCTCGATAGCGTCGATCTCCGGAACCGGGAATTCGATACCAGCTGCATCCATGATGTTTCTTGCAATAGCACCTGCGAACAGACAACCGATGAATTTCGGCATCTCGATCATCGGGATGTTGTCTAACAGGCAGTAGATCGGCATACCAAGTGCTGCTACAAGCAGAGACAGGGCGAATGCCTTGATCATACGAGTGTTGTTAAGAACAGCTGCTGAACCAGATTTTGAGGATTCCGGTCTGTCGTTCGGGTCAGATTTCAGACCGTGACGGGAAATCAGGAAAGCTGCAACCGGACCACCGATTAAGGAACCCATGATGTTGCCCATAGTACCGGCTGCTACACCGACTGTGGTTGCATCCGGAGCACCCATGTTCTCGAAGATAGGACCAAATGCAGAAGCAGTACCAACACCGCCGGACATAGCTGAGGAAGAACACTGCAGAGCCAGAAGCGGATGAAGACCGATGGCGCTGCCTACCAGGTAACCAACGACATCCTGTAAGGTAATCAGGACACAGGCTGCAACTGCGATTGCGATACAAAGCTTTCCGCCTGCGTGCTTTAACATCTTGTAGCTGAAGCCGAAACCTACGCACAGGAAGAATAAGTTCTGGCATAAGTCTTTTACGATTTTTGCATCAAAGGAAAAACCGATGATTCCGGAACCCTTGATGATAGATACAACAACAGAAAAGATGATACCGGAGATAACCGGAGCCGGTATAGCATATTTTCTGAGCAGGGCGCTGTGAGCGACAATCGCGCGTCCTAAGAAGATAACGATGGCTGCGAAACCAAGTGTGGTCAGATACTCGAACTGGAATGTTGCGATGGCACCGTCCGCTGCCGGTGTGTAAGTTCCAAAGTATCCCATAATGTGTTCTAACATAGAACTTCCCTCCATTCTTTTTTAAGAATTTGTTTATTTCTTTTATAAACAGTTTATAAGATTGAAAAAGGGAAGTCAATTTATGTAATTTTAAATACAGTTTTGTAAGTATTGTAAATAAAAATGACTATAAAAAAGCGACTGCAGTATAGATTCGGCTCTATGGTGAATCTGTACAGCTGCAGCCGCGAATAGACAGGAAAAACCTGTATATTGCTGGAAAACGAAGTGGTTCTTATTTTCCGGAATATCGATATTTAATAGAAGGGCGTCCACCGGTCTGGTAATCGATCATGCTGACCAGTTCGTTGGTTTCGACTAAGTAATTTAAGTACCGCCGGACTGTAATACGGGACAAATGAACCTGTTCCGAAATCTGTTCGCTGGACCAGACCTCCTCCGGATGTTCGGAGAGGAAGAGACGGATCAGTCCAAGGGTGCGTTCATTTAGACCCTTTGTCAGCGGAGCGCTCTGGGAGGAGACATCCGGGACGGAGAAGAGGCGGTCGATCTCCGCCTGTCCCAGGTCAGAAGCGGACGTCGATGTTTTCAATTCCTCCTGACGTTTCGCAAATCGTTCCAGTGCGGCTTTGAAACGGTCATATTCAAATGGTTTGACGAGATAATCGGTGACGCCGCGGGAAATAAGCCGGCGGACGGTTTCTGCGTCGTTGGCAGAGGTTACCATGATGATCGCAGGGGTCATACCAGCCGCGTGGAGCTGGTCGATAAATTCGTCGCCGTTCATCTGAGGCGTGTAGTAGTCGAGAATAATCAGGTCAACCGTGCAGTTTTGCAGATACTGCAGGGCAAGGATGCCGTTTTTGAAAGTTGCCTCCACGTGAAAAGAGGAGGTCAGCTCGACATACTGTTTATTGATGGATGCAACCATCGGATCATCTTCTATAATAATGACTTTATACATTAGATTCTGTCTCCTTTCGGGTAAATGTCAGGGTGAAACAGGTGCCCTCGCCAGGCTCTGTGTCGATATCGATGGTTCCTCCGTACTCCTCCATCAGCTCATGAACCAGGAAAAGCCCGGTTCCGCGGTTTTCGCCCTTGGAGGAAACACCTTTTTCGAAAATATGATCGAGCAGCTCCGGCTGTATGCCGCGCCCGGTGTCCTCGCAGGTGATGATGTTGACGTCTGGGCGGCAGTAGATGCCGATGTGGATCTCGCGCGGGCTTTCAGATGCGTGAATGACATCCGGACTGGCGGTGTGATCGTGGCTTAGCTCTTCAATGGCATTTTCCATCAGATTGCCGAGAATGGTGACAAATCCTTCCACCGGGATCAGCAGATCATGGTCGCGGCAGGTGCTGTCGGTGCTGACCTGCAGGCGGATGCCAAGCTCAGCAGCGTGCATCATTTTCCCGATCACAAGTGCACAGATCTTTGGAACGCGGATGCAGTTGGCTGTCTCACGGACGGACTGGCTGGAGACAAGGCTGCTGTTGGTGATAAAATTCATCGCCTGCTGAATCTCCCCGGTCTGTAGGTAGCCGAGAATGATGTGCAGCTTATTTAAAAATTCATGGTTGAACGCGCGCAGCGTGTCCAACATATTGTGGGCGCCGGAAAGCTCGTCGGAGAGACGCAGGAGGTCGGTGCGGTCAAATAAAACGATCAGGACACCCCGGTGCGCCTGTTTGCCGCGTCCATGGATCGGCACCTCCTTGACGATGAGCTGGCGTCCGGCGAAGCTGATGCTCTCGTGCGTTACACTTTCTCCGGTTTTTATGACCTGATCGAAAGCGGTCTGTGGAAACAATTCCTGAATCGTTAAGTGGGTGAGCGGAGGGTCGTTTGCAGGACGACCGAGTATCGTGGAAACTTTCTGGTTGGCAAAGAGAATTCTGCCATCCAGATCGGTTGCGGCAAGCCCCTCGTCGATCATATTCATGACCTCATCCTGGCGGGTATAAATATTGACGAGTTCTTCCGGGTCATATCCCAACAGGGAGTCGCGCAGCAGGGAGAACATTGTGTGCGTCAGGGAAATGCTGACGATCATCATGATCAGGAATATAATTATATAAAAGAACAGCAGACTGCGGTGTTGGGCGGACAGGGTAGCGGTGAACAGGGAAACCATCACAAAACCGATGATCTCTCCGCCGCTGTTTTTTACTGCGTGAAAGGCGCGCCGCTGCATGCCGTGCGTGCCGTAGCCGGTTGTGATATATGGATCGCTTCCTGCCAGAATAGCGTCCTCGTCACCTGCTACGTAGGAATCGCCGGTTTTCAGACGGTCCGTGTGGTAAAAGCGCAGTCCGTTTTTATCACTGATGACGATGACATTGATATCTGGTATATTCGAAGAAAGAGAATCCAGGTCGCGGGTCACGGTGGAATCAGGATAGCCGTTTTCCAGCATGGCGGAGACATCCGGAATTGCAGCAATATAAGAAGCA
>OGCQ01003676.1_pt1 | contig 13446 bp, 6 predicted proteins | sample 1570161 | NCBI WGS metagenome assembly OGCQ01 (sample SAMEA4384402, study PRJEB24528) | human gut metagenome
GTACGTTTGCGCGGGGATCCCGACGATTTCCAGCGGCTCGCCGTCGAGCGGCGCGCCGTTATACTCCGCGCCGATGGCGTAGGGAAAACCCGAATCCGCCATATCTTTCGAAAAACAGACGCCGAGCACGCCGTTTAGGTTGTCGAAACGGGCGTATTTGCACAACTTTTGCATCGTACCGTCGTTCGTGCATTCGTTCCAGAATGCGGAGATATCCGCCGTTGGCGTGCATAACTCCATTTTCTCTTTCGTCATCCTGTACGATTTCCGGAATCTCCTGATCTGCACTGTATGCAAAACCTTCCCCCGATATAGGTGTTTCGCCTTCGGTGGCAGTAGAGTTGAAATCTTCGTCAAATGTAAATTCTGCTATTAATTTAGCGGAGGTATCCGGCTTTGCCGGAAGTTTTTGATTGCCTGCCGGTGGGTCGGCTTCTCCCCAATCCTGACAAGAACTCATGCTGAGAACGGTAAGAATTGCCATAAGTAGTAACGGCCATTTCCTTGTCTTCATAGATATTGATATTAATGGTTCAACAATAATTCTACTCGTTGTAGTGTCGCAAAAATACAACCGATGAGTATATTAAAGGTGGACAAATGAATTTTCGAGGTGGATAAACGACTATATAAGTGTCTTTTTTACACTTTGGGTATAATCTCGGACGGATGTCTCTTAAAATGAGCTCATTTTAAGACGAAGGGCTGCTATCATTGTTTCATAATAGCAACCCTTATATCAGTTATTCTTCGTTATTCAGCAGTGCGCTTGGTGTCACATTGAAATGTTTCGTGAAGCATCTTGTAAAATATTTGGGATCATTGAATCCTACTTCGTAGGCAACTTCCGCTATATTCATATTCTTCGTTTCCCGATTCTTCAGAATCAATTCCCGAGCGATGTTCAGTCTGTAATTCCGGATGAACTGTCCGGCGGACTGACCGATTAAGTTTTGCAGTTTTTTGTTCAGCAGGCTTTTGCTTACTCCGACGGCTTCACAAAAATCGCTGACTTCAAAATAGGAGTTCTTGTAGTTCTCTTTGATAACTTCCATTACTTGATTGAGGAACTTCTTATCACCGGATTCTTCTTCCATATTAAGTACGTCCACGTCCATATCAAGCGTAAATTTACGTTGATATCGTTTCCGGTTCTCCAGAATATTCTGAATACGGGTCAATAATAATGTCTCATCAAAAGGTTTCAGCAGATATTCGTCCACTCCCATACGATAGCTTTCCAGTCGGGCTTCTTGTGAGGTTTTGGCAGTCAGCATCAGGAAAGGAATATGCGAAATGGCAAATGTCTCCTTTACCCTTCGGGACAGCTCGATTCCGTCCATGACGGGCATCATCAAATCACTGATAATAAAGTCTATTGGATTACTATTAAGTATATGTAATGCTTCTTCGCCATTGGCAGCTTCCAGTACATGATACTGTTCACGAAGAATAGACCGGATATATCCCCGCATATCAGCATTATCCTCCACAACCAGCATACTTAAAGCTTCTTTCTCTTTTGGAGAGCCGGAATCCTGAACAGGAATTGCGGACGAATCGTTGTGATCAATAATGATTGTCTTTTCGTCTTTCCCTTCTTCCCGTTGCAAGGGGAGGAGGATGCGGAAAGAGCATCCTGCATGACGGTTATTGAATGCTTTGATCTCTCCGCCGTGCATTTGTACAATTCGCTTGCAGAGGTATAAACCGATGCCTGTGCCTGCTTGTCCGTATACCGGGTATTTCACTTGATTCTGCGACTGGTAGAAGCGGTTGAAAATCCGGTTGAGGTCTTCTTCAGGGATGCCCGAACCACTGTCCTTGACGCAAATATACAATGTCTCCTTTTCACCGTCCTTGGCGGAAAGAGCAGATAGGTAGAGAGACACAGTTCCTCCGTTAGGAGTAAACTTGATAGCGTTACTCAATAGATTGGTGACCACCTTACGCATTGCTTCCTCATCGTACAAGATCTCCGGCATCTCCATCCGGTAATAGCGTTTGAGCACAATGTTCCGTTCTTGGGCGAATACTTCAAACGGAGTGATCAGTGAATCGATAAATTTCAGAAAATTTCCCCGAGTCTTCACAATCTCCAGTTTGCCGGACTCTACCTTCCGGAAATCCATCAACTGATTGACGAGAGACAATAGATATTTGGAATTGCGTTCCACGAAGTTCAATTGCTCAATGACTTGCGGATTGTAGCTTAATTTCAACGCACGTTCGATAGGACCGATAATGAGAGTAATCGGAGTACGGAATTCGTGGGTAATATTCGTAAAGAATGAAATCTTGTCAAGCGTCAATTCCTGCACTTTACGGGACATACGTATCAGTTGTGCCTTTTGCCTCGTGATTTTCTCATTCTGCTGAATCAGCATCTGGTTTTGGCGTGACAGCTCATCCGTTTGATTTTCTAACAGATGCTTTTGCTGTTCCAGTTCATGAGTACGTTCTTCTACCGTGCGGTGCAGATATTCTTTCTGTCGTTTCAGATTACGGATGCGCCATTGATAGAATTGCCATACACTGACAGACAACAATACGATGATGAATAGAATAAACCATACAGTCTTATAGAAATAAGGTACAATCGTAATCTTCAGTTCCGTTATGTTTTCTCCCTCGTTCTCACCGTCAGGAGTGTATCTGACCTGTAGAGTATATGAACCGGGAGGTAAATTCGTATAACTGGCGAAACGACGGTTGCCCGGAACCTGTACCCATTTATCGTCAAAACCGACCAGACGATAACTGTATATGGCTGTATTGTTTGACTCAAAGTTGAGCGCTGCAAATTCGAGTGAGAAAGATTTCTCTTTTTCATGCAGTTTCAGTTTCGTCGTTATGGCAATATCTTCCGACAGGTATTCGCTGCCCGGCAATATTTCTTCATTACCTATCCGCAGACGGGTGAAACGTACTTTGGCAGCTGGAAGAGACATCGCCGGACGATTACTTTCGATTGCAACCAATCCGCCTACACTGCCGAAATAGAGTAAGTCATGAGAAGAACCGCATGAGGCGTTCCAATAAAACTGTGTGTCAATCAGACCATCCTGTATGGTATAGTTAATGAAACGATTCTCTGCTTGGTGATAACAGGAGAGGCCATTATTGGTACTGATCCATAAGTTACCGTTGTTATCTTCCAGTATTCCCCGGACACTGTTGTTCGGTAGTCCTTGCGCTGTACTATAAGAGATAAACTGTTCCTTTCCTTGTTCATTGATTTTTCGCTGATAGATGCCGTATCCGTTACTACCCAGCCATAAAGTTCCGTCCTTACTTTCATAAAAGCAAGTTATTTTCTCAATCAGGCGGGAGGACGGATCGTCCAGTTTATAGTTCAGGTGCCTGTACTGAAATTCTCCTTTTGAAGAACGCGAATGCAAATCGATGATATAAACTCCTTCCAGACAACCGACCCAGAGTTTACCCTCCTTATCGATGATGGAACCGATACAGCCATGAATATTTTCAGCAGCCTTATTCGGTAATGGAGCAGTTATCTCCTTTTTTACCGGATCATAGAAATAGAGTCCCTGATTGGCGCCTATCCATATACCATTATTAATAGGGTCATAATTCAATACTCCGATAAAGTTAATCGGAAAACCTCCGCCGGTCTGTGAGGAAATCACTTCCTGTATCTGTCGGGGAGCTTTCAGATCAAGCAGATTGAGACCTCCTCCCCATGTACCTATCCATAAGTGATTGTCGGTATCGGCAGTCAGGGCACTGACGGAATTGTGACTCAGCCCTCCGTGTTCACGTGTATAATGAGTGAAATCTTCGCTGTTCCGTTCTTTTCTGTTCAGTCCGCCTTCTACTGTCCCTACCCATAAGGTTCCGTATACATCTTCATAAATTGCATTGACAGGATTATAGGATAAACTTGACGGATTTTCCTTGTCATGCCGGTAGCTCCGTATCGATAGTTGCCGTGGATTTAACAGATTGATACCTCCGGTTTCCGTACCGAACCAGATATGTTCTCCATCAGTCAATATGCAATTAATAAAGTTACTGTTCAGCAGATTGGTGCCGCCATTCGGAAGGTCACAGGCTATACGTTCAAAATTATCCGTCATCGGGTTATAAATATTAATACCACGTAGTGTCGCGACGATTAACTGTTTTTCATCGGTGATAGCTAAATTTGTCAGATAATTTTGCGACAGGGAATAGGGATTGCCGGAATCATGCTCATATCGTTTTATCACATTGCCGCTTTTATTATAACGGAATAGTCCGCGGTCACTGGAGATCCAGACTTCATTCTCTTTGCTGAGGAAATCCGAAATATAAGTTCCCGCTTCGAACTTCAGGCAGTCGGCTATGGGAGTGGTTACCAGTCTCTTTTGCGGACTTAATGCCACTTTTCGTATTTCTCCATTGTTTCCCATCCATATTTTCCCATCCTCGTCAATGTCTTTCAGAGCAATGTCCGGACCATTCAGATAGACAGGGCTAAGTGTAGACAGGATTTGCACTTCCCCTTTGTCATTGAATTCGATGCGGTGAAGGGCGTTGTCGCAATGAAGCCAGATACAGCCTTGCGTATCTTTCATGATACGGGTAGCCGGTAGCTCCAGTATCTTTGGAAGTATCCCTTTCGGGTCACGGGGGGTAATCGGTTTTAAAGTAGATAAGTCAATAATATCCGTTCCCCCTTCGGAGACGATCCAAAGGCGTTGGAAGGCGTCTTCACAGACATTGCGTATAAAGTTGCTTTTTAGTTTGCATTGGTGATTATTGGGAGTGTAGTTTACAAACTCATAGCCATCATAACGGGAAAGCCCGCCTCCGGCAGTCGAAATCCACATAAATCCCCGGCTGTCTTTGTACAGGTCATCGATAAAATTATGTGGAAGCCCCTCGTTCATGGTCACATACGTAATATTATAGCGGTCGGCAAACCGTTCCTGTGCCCGAACCTGCCCGGTCAGTGAACAGATACTATATATTATAAGGTATATAAGTAGGTGTTTTTTCATATATGTACGTATTAATAAGGGCAAAGTTAGAAGAATCTCTTCAATCACAAAAATGAGAAGAGCTTCTTTTCAGCAGATTATCGGATTGTCCACCAATCGTGTTCGTATGTCCACCTTCCATAGGGGAAACGGGGCGTATTTTTGTAGCATAATTGATGAACGAATACACAGATATTATGAAAAACTTGTTTTTGCCAGTTCTTTTAGTAGCAGGCAGCTTCTTTGTAAGTTGCACTTCTTCCGTGTTTACTCCGACTCCTTCTGCTAATCCTTGGGATGATAATTATTTATCAGTAGCCAAAATGGAAGATTACCGTCAATGGGGAACATACAATGTACACGATCCGTCCTGTCGGAAGCTGGGCGACTATTATTATATGTATTCTACAGATGCGATTTTCGGTGAGAACCGGAAAGAAGCGAGAGAGAAAGGCGTGCCGTTGGGATTTATCCAGATGCGCCGTTCTAAAGATTTGGTACATTGGGAATTTCTGGGATGGGCATTTCCCGAAATACCGGAAGAAGCGGTTCAATGGGTACAGTCTCATGCAGGAGGGCAGGGGGCGACCAATATCTGGGCACCGTATATCATCCCTTATAAAGATAAATACCGCCTCTACTATTGCGTATCTGCATTCGGACGTAAGACATCCTATATCGGACTTGCCGAATCAACCTCTCCCGAAGGGCCGTGGACACAGAAAGGCTGTATTGTTAAAACAGATGATTCTACCGCCATGAATGCTATCGACCCGAGCGTCATAGCTGACGAAAATACCGGAAAATGGTGGATGCACTACGGCTCCTTCTTCGGTGGTCTGTATTGCGTTGAACTGAATCCGGAAACCGGATTAGCTCTAAACGAAGGCGATTTGGGGCACCTTGTAGCACGGCGTGCCAACTATCGGAAGGACAATCTCGAAGCACCGGAAATAATCTATCATCCGGAGCTGAAACAATATTATCTTTTCACTTCCTATGATCCGCTGATGACGACTTATAATGTACGTGTCAGCCGTTCGGATGCTGCCGAAGGTCCGTTTACGGACTACTTTGGCAAGGCTGTGAAAGATACGACCAACAACTTCCCGATACTGACTGCACCATATCGTTTTGAGAACCATACCGGATGGGCGGGTACAGCGCATTGTGCCGTCTTTTCTGATGGTGAAGGAAACTATTTTATGGCACATCAGGGGCGTCTGTCACCGCAAAATCAGTTAATGGTGTTGCATATACGGCAGTTGTTCTTCACTCCCGAAGGCTGGCCTGTCGCTTCTCCCGAAAGATATGCTGGGACTGCTCCACGTCAATTCAGCAAAGAAGACCTGGTCGGTGAATGGGAAATCATCCGAGTGCAGGAACCAAGGTATGAGCGTCAGCTGGAAGCCGGACAGATCTTATGGGGAGAGGGAGAACTGAAAGAGAAGGAATGGAACCTGTCCACCCGAATGACTTTGGCAAAAGACGGCACGTGCGAAGGGCAGATGACCGATAACGGATGGAATATAGTTCAAATGAATGGAAAATGGTCCTTTTTGACCGAAAAACATCTATTAATGGTAGATTTGAACTCGGAGAAGATTGAGAATCTGGTTATCTTTGCAGGACACGATTGGGAGAATGAAACCGAAACAATTCTCTTTACCGGACTCGATAGCCGGGGACGTTCTGTCTGGGGAAAAAGAATCAAATAACTATATATAATTTTTATTGAAAACCATGAGAAGATACACAGAATTACTGGCTGCATTAGCCTTATCTACCGGCATGGCACTTCATGCACAAACCAATGAAATGGTGATCCAGACTAAGAAGTTGGGTGCTGAAATCCAGCCGACAATGTACGGACTCTTTTTTGAAGACATCAATTATGCTGCCGATGGCGGACTTTATGCCGAACTGGTAAAGAACCGTTCATTCGAATTCCCTCAGCGTCTGATGGGATGGAAGACTTATGGAAAAGTGACTTTGCAGGATGACGGTCCTTTTGAACGCAATCCGCATTATGTGCGTCTTGATAATCCGGGACATGCCCACAAGCATACCGGACTGGATAATGAAGGCTTCTTCGGCATCGGGGTTAAGCAAGGTGAAGAATACCGCTTTTCCGTGTGGGCACGTTTGCCGCACGGAGGTACAGGTGAAAAGATACGTGTGGAACTTGTAGATACCAAATCTATGGGCGAACATCAGGCTTTTGCCTCTCAGACACTGACCATTGATTCCAAAGACTGGAAGAAATATCAGGTAATCTTAAAAGCGGGTGTTACCAATCCTAAAGCAACGCTTCGTATTTTCCTTGTTTCCCAAGGTACGGTAGACTTGGAACATATTTCCCTTTTCCCTGTCGATACTTGGAAGGGACATGAGAATGGTCTTCGAAAAGACCTTGCGCAGGCTTTGGCGGATATTCATCCGGGAGTCTTCCGTTTCCCCGGTGGTTGCATCGTTGAAGGTACGGATCTCGAAACCCGTTATGACTGGAAGAAATCCGTGGGGCCGGTAGAAAACCGTCCATTGAACGAAAATCGCTGGCAATATACCTTTACCCATCGTTTCTATCCGGATTATTATCAAAGCTACGGACTGGGATTCTATGAATATTTCCTTCTTTCTGAAGAAATGGGAGCGGCACCGCTTCCGATCCTGAACTGCGGACTTGCCTGTCAGTATCAGAACAATGAAGAAAAAGCTCACGTAGCAGTTTGCGACCTGGATAGCTATATTCAGGATGCACTCGATCTGATCGAATTTGCCAATGGAGACGTGAACACGACTTGGGGGAAAGTACGTGCCGATATGGGACATCCGGCACCTTTCAATTTGAAATATCTGGGCATCGGTAACGAACAGTGGGGAAAAGAGTATCCCGAACGTCTCGAACCGTTTATCAAGGCTCTTCGCAAGGCGCATCCGGAAATCATGATTGTAGGCAGTTCCGGCCCGAACTCCGAAGGAAAAGAGTTCGATTATCTGTGGCCTGAAATGAAACGTCTGAAAGCTGATCTGGTAGACGAACACTTCTACCGTCCCGAAAGCTGGTTCCTCAGTCAGGGAGCACGCTATGATAACTATGACCGCAAAGGACCGAAAGTATTTGCCGGCGAATATGCTTGCCACGGAAAAGGAAAGAAATGGAACCACTTCCATGCTGCCTTGCTCGAAGCAGCCTTCATGACCGGATTGGAACGCAATGCCGATATCGTACACATGGCTACTTATGCGCCGCTTTTCGCTCATGTGGAGGGATGGCAATGGCGTCCGGACATGATTTGGTTTGATAACCTCAACTCGGTGCGTACCGTAAGTTATTATGTGCAGCAGCTATACGCACAGAACAAAGGAACGAATGTACTTCCTCTCACTATGAACAAGAAACCGGTAACGGGGGCGGAAGGACAAAACGGACTTTTTGCCAGTGCAGTCTATGATAAGGATAAGAACGAACTGATTGTCAAAGTAGCTAATACTTCCGATAAGACACAGCCTGTAGCCTTGACTTTCGAAGGTCTGAAAAAGCAGGATGTATTGTCCGAAGGACGTTGCATCACTCTTAGCTCACTCGATCAGGACAAAGATAATACGCTTGAACAACCGTTTGCCATCACTCCGCAGGAGACACCGGTAACGATCAATGGTCATGCGTTAACCACCGAACTCGGACCGAACACGTTTGCAGTTTATAAATTCACGAAAAAATAAAATGAATAGCGTTAAACTAGTTATGATTTCATGCGCATTGGCAGCCTTTTCCGGGCTGTCTGCGCAGAATGACACTACTTTTGTAGCCAATGGCAATCCCATCATAAAATATAAATATACAGCCGATCCGGGTGCTATGGTGCATGACGGTAAGGTGTACATTTATGCCGGACATGATGAATGTCCTCCTCCCAGAGAACATTACCAGTTGAATGAATGGTGTGTATTCTCATCTCCCGATATGAAGACATGGACGGAGCATCCTGTACCTTTGAAGGCCAAAGATTTTAGTTGGGCAAAAGGGGAAGCATGGGCTAGTCAGGTGATAGAACGTGACGGAAAGTTCTATTGGTATGTGACAGTAGAACACGGCACTATTCACGGAAAATCCATCGGTGTAGCCGTATCTGATTCGCCTGTCGGTCCTTTTGTGGATGCCCGTGGTTCTGCGCTGATCACCAATGATATGACGACCGAATTTACCAAGATCTCTTGGGAAGATATCGATCCGACCGTTTTTATTGACGACGACGGACAGGCATATCTTTATTGGGGGAATACCCAATGCTACTATGCCAAACTGAAAAAGAATATGATTGAGCTGGATGGTCCTATCGTACCGGTTCATCTGCCCCGATATACGGAAGCTCCGTGGATACATAAGCGTGGAGACTGGTACTACCTTTCATATGCTTCTGAATTTCCGGAAAAGATATGCTACGCCATGAGCCGTAACATTACCGGACCTTGGGAATACAAAGGCATCCTTAATGAGATAGCCGGCAATTCCAATACCAATCATCAGGCTATTATCGAGTTCAAGGGCGACTGGTATTTCATTTATCATAATGGAAGCATCAATACAGCCGGAGGCAGTTTCCGTCGTTCCGTCTGCATCGATCGTTTGTATTATAACGAGGACGGTACCATGAAACGCATTCAGATGACAACGGAAGGCGTACAATAAACAGATAATTATAGGGTTAGGTTAGATAATAGGTTTTAGATTTTTGTTAATTGAAAAGTAAGGGCGTCCTTCCATTCCGGAAAGACGCCCTGCTTATTTAATTCTGATGAATAATAACTTATTCTACTCTGCGTGAACCGTCACCGATTACTACATCATATACTTTCGGGCTTCTGCCGAATTTAGCTTTGAAAGCTTCTTTTGTCTTTTCAACGAAGTTGTCATACAGTTCGTTCTTGACAAGGTTGATAGTACAACCACCGAAGCCACCACCCATTACGCGTGAACCGGTTACACCATATTCTTTAGCGCAATCGTTCAGGAAGTCAAGTTCTTCGCAGCTCACTTCGTACAATTTACTCATACCGTGGTGAGTTTCGTACATCTTCTGACCTACTGTTTCGTAATCGTCTTTTTCCAGCGCATCGCAAACATCGAGTACGCGTTGGATTTCTTCGATTACATATTCGGCACGCATATAATCTTCAGCACTGATATCAGCTTTCGCTTCTTCCAGCATGTCCATTGTACAGTCACGCAGGAATTCTACATGCGGATGTTTTTTCTGGATAGCAGCAACAGCAGCCTCACAGCTCTGACGACGCTTGTTGTAAGCAGAAGAAGCCAGTTCATGTTTCACTACTGAATCCATCAATACCAGACGATAGCCTTCCGGATGGAATGGGAAATATTGATATTCCAGCGAACGGCAGTCCAAACGGATCAAGCTGCCAGCTTTACCGAATACAGAAGCGAACTGGTCCATGATACCGCAGTTTACACCGCAGTAGTTGTGTTCAGTAGCCTGACCTACTTTAGCCAATTCAAATTTGTCGATTTTACCTTCACCGAACAGTTCATTCAATGCGAAAGCATATGTACTTTCCAGAGCAGCAGAAGAAGACATACCTGCACCCAGAGGCACATCGCCGGAGAAAGCGGTATTGAATCCTTTCACGTCTACGCCACGTTTGATCATTTCACGGCATACACCGAAAATGTATCTTGCCCAGCTTGCGCGGGGAGCATCCTCTTCGTTCAGACCAAATTCTACATAATCTTTCAGGTCGATAGAATAAGCTCTTACTTTGTCAGTGCCGTTCGGCTTGATTTCAGCAAGCATACCTTTGTCTACAGCTCCGGGGAATACGAATCCACCGTTGTAGTCAGTATGTTCGCCAATCAGGTTGATGCGCCCCGGAGAGGCATATATAAATCCTGTAGTTCCATCAAAATGCTTAATGAAGCGACTTCTTACGTGTTCTATATCCATGATAAATCAATTTTATAAGGTGAATAAATTAAATTCAGAGTTTTTATTCTACTGGAATGTCTTTATTAACGTTCTTGCAACCTACCAGACCGTAGTACAGCAAGTAAGCCAGAGCGGCGATAATTACCCAATAGCTAGCCATGAAACCGGCTACGTCAGCTACCCATCCTTGAATTACAGGCAGGATACCTCCACCACATACCAGTACCATAAACAGACCGGAAGCAGCAGCCAGATATTTACCCAGTCCTTCTACAGCAAGGTTGAAGATACCACCCCACATAATAGAAGTACAGAGACCAACTAATACCAAGTACATAGCGTTAATGGGCACTTCTGCAAAACCGAATGACAAACCGCCAGTTGCGCTTTGTTGAAGTACAGGCAGATTCACCAATGTTCCTGTAGAAGAGAAGATAGCAAGGAATACTAAAATCAATCCCAGAGCGGATGTAAATGTAAGCATCGCTTTACTGGAAACTTTTGCACCGAGTGAAGCACCGGCCAGACGACCGATCAACATCAGGAACCAGTAAGTTCCTACTACGAAACCGGAGATTGTAGAAGCGATACCGGCACCGCCTTTTTCTACAGGGTCAGTAAGGAACAGGTTCAGAGTACCCGGTACACCTACTTCAATACCTACATATACAAAGATAGCGATAGCGCCCAGTACAAAGTGACGGAACTTCAAAGCACCTTTCATCAGTGTGCTGATCGGTTCGGTTGTAGCAGCAGCGTTCGGTTCCGGGATGCGTACAAACAGGAGTACGAAGAATGCGAAAGCGAATACAGCCATTGCGGTGTACATTACAGGGAAAATCTGAGAGATAGTAGCTTTTTCGATAGATCCGGCGATCAGGATACCAACGAACATCGGAGTGATGGTAGCCATTACAGAGTTGAAAGAGCCGCCCACTTGGATAAGCTGGTTACCTTTGTTACCTTCACCACCCAGTTTGTTCAACATCGGGTTTACTACAGTGTTAAGCAAACACATAGAGAAACCTGCTACGAATGCACCAATCAAATAAACGGCAAAAGCCATCTCAGGGCTTGAATGACCGGACAGGAACTGGATACCTACGCCGATAAAACCGATAGCTACTGCGATAAGTGCTGTTTTCTTATATCCCACACGTTGCAACAAGATACCGCTGGGGATACCCATTACTGCATAAGCTATAAAGTTACCGAAGTTTCCCAGCATACCCAAAGCATTGGATACGTCGAATTGGTTCTTCAGCACAATACCCATAGGAGCTGCGAGGTTAGTAACGAATGAAATCATACCGAAAAGGAAAATCATCGTGATAATGGCAATGATTTTTCCATTCTTTTTTTCTTGTGTCATGGTTCTATTAAAAATGTTAGTTTATAAAATTAGGTTAGTTATTTTTTTATCTTTTATTTTTCCACACCGAATTTGTAGATAGTCACCTGCTGGTATTCATCGCCCGGCAATAAAGTAGCCGAGGGGAAATGAGGTTTGTTCGGAGTGTCGGGGAAACATTGTGCCTCGAAGCAGATAGCGCTTCTTGCAGGGAATGTAGCACCGTGAGCACCTTCGAAACCATTCAGCCAGTTACCGGTGTAAAGTTGTACACCTGCTTCAGTTGTGTATACTTCCATGGTACGACCGCTATTCGGTTCGAAACAAGTAGCAGCGAGATCCAGTGAACCTGTTTCAATCTTGTTCAGTACGTAGCAGTGGTCGTATCCGGCACCGTTAATCAGTTGTTGGAATTTATCGTTGATACGTTCGCCTACGGTATGCGGAGTGGTGAAGTCCATTGGAGTACCTTCTACTTTGGCAACTTCTCCGGTTGGGATAGAAACTTCATCGATAGGCGTGTAGAAATTAGCGTTGATAGTAACAATATTGTTTTCGATAGTAGGAGTAGGATTGCTGATACCAGCCAGATTGAAGAAACCGTGATTGGTCAGGTTGACTACAGTAGCTTTGTCAGTTGTGGCACGATATTCGATTACCAGTGCATTTTCTTCTTCTTCCAGGCGATAAACCATTTCAACCTCCAGATTGCCGGGGAAACCTTCTTCGCCGTCGGCTGAAACATAATTGAACTGGATTATATTTTCAGCCAGTTGGTCGGCATCCCAAACGCGGGCGTGAAAACCGGTAGGTCCTCCGTGCAGGGAGTTGGGTCCGTTGTTGATGGTGAGCTCGTGCTCTTCTCCGTACAATGTGAATTTTCCTTTGGCGATGCGGTTGCCATAGCGTCCGATAGTAGTGCTGAGGAAGGGTTCCGGGCTGTTGACAACGTGGTCTATGCTGTCGTGTCCGAGGACAACGTTTGCATATTTTCCATCTTTATCCGGTACCATGATAGCGAGAATGGCGCATCCGTAATTAGTTACGGCGACTTCCATTCCCTTTTTATTTTTGAGGATAAATAAATCAGTTTCTTTATTATTTATCTCCTTTTGGAAATCTTTCCGGCTGAGCCCTGATAGATTCCCTTCTGTTGGGAATG
>OGCQ01003689.1_pt1 | contig 13411 bp, 17 predicted proteins | sample 1570161 | NCBI WGS metagenome assembly OGCQ01 (sample SAMEA4384402, study PRJEB24528) | human gut metagenome
TTGCTGGCTCGGTTAAAAGCCGGAAAAATATACAAACCCGATAAGATACAAACAGCATTAAATAATTTCTTTAAGGCTGAACATATTCTTCAGCTTAGGGAGTTGGCATTGAAAGAGGTAGCTTTGCGGGTAGAAAAAAAAGTGGAGAATACCATTCCGGAGAATCTCGGTGTACGCCACGAAAGGTTTATGGCCTGCATCAGCAGTAATGAGAAAACTCCCCGTAAGATCATACGGAAAGTCGCACGGTTGGCAACCCGATATAATTCCAAGTTTTTTGTACTGTATGTACAAACCCCAAGAGAAAGTTCCGATAGGATTCCGTTGGCAAGTCAAAGGCATTTGCTTAACCATTTCAAGTTGGCAACGGAACTTGGAGGAGAAATCATTCAAGTGCAATCCCCACATATAACGGATGCGATCGTACAGGTTTGTAAAGAAAAGCAAATCAGTACGCTATGTATCGGACGACCAGCTTTAAAATATCCTTCCGCTATCCTTGCGATGGTTCACTATCGGAACATGTTAGAAGAGTTGGCTCAATTAGGCATTGATTTAATAATATTAGCATAAAAATCCTTCCATGAATATGAATATAAAAACAAAGTTGACTTATGGGATAGGACTTTTATTTGTCCTGATCACTTTATTAGGTGGATTGGCTATAAAAAACATTCATAATGTATCGGATGACACGCAGAATATCCTAGCGGATAATTATAATTCACTCCTTTATTCCCGTCAGATGCTCGAGTCACTGGATGCCATTCGGGAAAATCCGAATGCCCGAAAAGAGTTTGAGGCCGGGTTGGAAGCTCAGAAAAAAAATCTGACAGAGAAGGATGAAGACATACTGACTAACCGATTAAGTTCGAACTGTGAAAAGGCGTTGGATGACATGGATGATGAATCGATTCGGCAGATACGCCAGACGATTTATACCATTATGGCAGTCAATATGTCTGCCATTTATGAAAAGAATGAAGTGGCTGTCCACACGGCGGAAAGGTCTCTCTTTTGGATCTGGACGGTAGGGATTGCTTGTATCGTGATCGCCTTCCTCTTTCTGGCTCGCCTGCCACGCTCGGTCAGCGTACAGATCCGGAAATTGACGGATGGCATCAAGGAAATCACCAATGCCAATTACAGCAAACGGCTCAATTTGGGCAATGAACCGGAGTTTAAGGAAATAGCCACGTTGTTCAACGAGATGGCCGAGCGCTTGGCCGAATACAGGAACAGTTCGCTGGAAGATATCCTGCAAGGGAAAAAATATATAGAAACAATTATCAACAGCATTGCAGAACCTATCATAGGCTTGAGTAAGGAACGGAAGATTTTGTTTGTCAATGACGAGGCTTTGACTGTTTTGAATTTGACACGGGAAAACATTATCGACAAACCGGCTCCCGAAGTGGCGTTAAAAAATGATCTGCTGCGCCGTTTGATCCGCCAGTTGGTACATCCCGATGACAATAAGGATCCGTTGAAAATCTATGCGGACAACAAGGAAAGCTATTTTCAAGTAAAATACATCCCGATCAACGTTAACAGGCAGACTGGACTGGAGAGTAAGTATGTCGGGGATGTGATCCTGTTGAAGAACGTGACCGAATTTAAAGAAAAAGATATTGCAAAGACAACCTTTATTTCAACGATCTCTCATGAACTGAAGACACCGATATCGGCTATCATGATGAGCTTGGAACTGCTGGAAGACAATCGGATCGGAAAACTGAATACAGAACAGGAGAGCCTTTCCAAGAACATAAAGGAAAATAGCGACCGTTTGTTGGAGATCACTGGCGAATTGTTGAAGATGTCACAGGTAGAAAGCGGTAAGCTCTACCTGAATCCGAAGATTACCAAACCGATCGAACTGATCGACTATGCCATCAAGGCGAACCGGGTACAGGCCGAGCGTTTTAACTGTCAGATCGAAGTGGAGTATCCTGAAAAGATCACCAAATTGTTTGTCGACAGCGAGAAAATTGCTTGGGTTGTGACCAACCTGTTATCGAATGCCATCCGTTATTCGTCGGAGAACGGACGGATTATCATCGGTGCACGACAGATCGACAAAGCCGTCGAGATCTATGTCAAGGACTTCGGAAAGGGCATTGACTCGCGTTACCACGAAAGTATTTTCGACCACTATTTCCGTGTGCCGGGAACAAAAGTACAAGGTAGCGGTTTGGGACTTGCCATCAGCAAGGACTTTGTGGAAGCTCATGGTGGTACGATCCGTATCGAAAGCGAAGTCGGTAAAGGTAGCACGTTCGTGATCAGATTCAATGTATAAAAAGTAAAATCAAAAATCAGATAGTCTAATGAAAGTATTAAAATTTGGTGGTACTTCAGTCGGTTCTGCCCAGCGGATCAAGAATGTCGCATCAATCATTTGCGATCAGGAACAGAAAATAGTAGTACTCTCTGCCATGGCAGGGACAACAAACTCTTTAGTGGAGATATCTGAGTGTTTCCATAAGAAAGATCCGGGAAAAGCCAATGCGATCCTTTCTGCTTTGGAACAAGCTTATGTCAATCATATAGAAGAATTATACCAAAGCGATACCTACAAAGAAAGGGCCATGCAATACATGCTTGAACGGTCTCAACATGTCTGGTCTTTCTCTAATATGCCTTTCAGCATGTTCGATGAAAAGGAAATCTTGGCGCAGGGTGAGCTAATATCAACCTTTCTGATGACCTGCTATCTGGAAGAACAAGGAGTGAAGGTAGTTTTATTGCCTGCGTTGAACTTCATGCGAATTACAATGGACAATGAACCGGACATGGAATATATCGCTAAACACCTAAATACACTTTTGGAGCAAAACAAAGAGGCAGAAATATATATTACGCAAGGTTTCATCTGCCGGAATGCTTACGGCAGCATCGACAACTTGGAAAGAGGAGGAAGCGATTACACCGCCTCTCTAATTGGGGCGGCTATCCAAGCAGAAGAGATACAGATATGGACGGATATTGACGGGATGCACAACAACGATCCACGGTTTGTCAATGACACCGCTCCTGTTAGGCAGTTGAACTTCGACGAAGCCGCTAAGTTGGCACATTTCGGTGCCAAGATACTACATCCGACTTGCATCCTGCCTGCCAAGGAAAAGAACATACCGGTACGCCTCTTGAACGCATTGCAGCCAAATGCGTCGGGTACATTGATCTCGAATACGGCGGAAAGACAACATCACGTATGTCAAGATCAAGTCGCTCCATACGATACCGACACCTCATTTTCTGAGCATCGTGTTTGATACGTTCTATAATTACAATACGCCGGTGGACATGGTGACCACTTCCGATATCGGGGTTTCCGTAACGATTGATGATGACAAGCATATAGACGAGATTGTGGGTGTATTACGGAAATACGCAACGATTACAGTCGAAAAGAATATGGTGATTGTTTGTGTTGTTGGTGACCTAGAATGGCAAAATGTCGGTTTTGAGGCACGCATCATCAATGCATTGAAAGATATTCCCGTACGGATGATTTCATACGGCGGAAGTAGTAGTAATGTATCGTTGGTGATGAAAGCGGAAGATAAAGTGCATGCTTTGAAGGCGCTTAGTGAACACTTGTTTTCCGTATCAGACAAACCTGTGTTATCATCCGTTTCTTAAAAGAAAATTAAGATTAATAGTTGAGCATATTTGTTTTTTGATTTGTTTTAGAAATGAAGCAGAAGCAGTCTTTTTTTGTAGAGACTGCTTCTATTTTTCGGTAATAAACAATGAAAATTCTTCTGTGTATTGACAGGTGGAAAATTTGGTATAAACTGTCCCCCCATTGTCCTATCTAAAGAGTTCCCCAAAATCCAATTTAAATTGCCCCACCCAAAAAACATTAAAAGAGTTACAGAATCAGTTCATAATTCTACATTAATCTATTAAATAGACAAAACAGATAGTATTCCCAATAAATCAATTAGCATGAACAAGATTTGTCAAGGAGGTGTGCGACTTGTTTGTCATGGGAAGCTCCGGTACAGGAAAGAGCTACATTGCCACAGCCTTGGGATACAGAGTCTGCCAGAAAGGATTGAAAGTGCTGTATGCCAATACTTCCAGACTTTTAGGGCAGTTGAAGGCCACCAAGGTAAAAGGTTGCATCCTGTAGGAGCTGAAAAAGATAGAAAGGACGGATATGCTTATATAGGATGATTTCGGCTTGCAACCGTTGGACAACGGAAGCAGAATGCATCTGATGGACATCATCGAAGACCGATATGGTAAGAAATCAACACTGATTGCATCACAATTGCCGGTCAAAGACAAGTATGATGTCATCGGCAAGGAGACAATAGCCGGCGCAGTCATGTACAGAATAACTCACCAAGCCGCAAGAATTGAGCTGCACGGAGAGTCCTTACGCAAAATTTGCGGGAAGAAATGAATGACTTTATTGGCAGTAAATAAAAATTACAAACCCAGCACAAATCGAAAGCTAAGGAGCTGATTATATGATATTTTTTTGTATTTTAGGAAAAATAAATCGGGGGTCAATTTAAGTTGGATATTGGGGATCTGTTTCATTCGAGTTTCCAAGTTGTCGTTATACTCCTTGAACACATTATATAATGTTTTGAAAGTTTCGTCCTTTCCTTGATAGCGGTTTACTATGGCACGTGCGGAGACAATCTTTTCCTCCAATTCCAAGTCTTGGTAAATCTGATAGAATTTCACACGCAGAGGTACTTTCCCGTTTTTAACGTTTTACTACGCTTAATGAAGAACAACACGCTGAATATTTCTCTTTCCATACAGCTCAATTTTTAATGATACAAAGTTAGGAAATCGAACCGAGAACCCGGTTATGTAAAATAGATCAATGTGCTGTAAAAAAACGAAGTAGCACTTGTGCTGTGTAACATTTTAGGCTTTCTAAAACTATCTCCCGAATAAGGATGTATAGTTTGCTTTAGTCCCACTTATTTTACCTATTCTTGAAAATGAAAAATCCCTAAACTTCTTTGAAATTTAGGGATTTACATCGTTTTGCCTTCTTAAAAAGTGGTGCCACCAGGAATCGTGATTTATTTCCAAGTGGCTGAATATCATTCTTTTCTAAAAGCTACTCAATTGTAATCTCCTCCGATTGCTCCACCAATGACTTGCGTTGTTTTGCGCAAGGTTGCGTGAAGGTTTCCAAATGCAAAGGTAGTGAATTAGTTTGAACTTTTACCATTGTTATCTTTCAATTTCTTGATTTCCTTATCAAAATCGCTTTCAAGCAGTTCCATTTCACGCTTGCGGTAGATGGCGAACTCTTTTTCAGCCTTCTCAATCGCTTGTTTATGCGAAATGTTTCCCTTACCAATCAAAACCTTTCGCTTGTGTGCTATAATTTGATTGTCCAGTGCTTCTATCCAATCCTTCATTGTCATAGGATTCATTTCCAACGCTTGAAACTCGGCAAAATCCAAGAAACCGGAAACAAGCAGATTCAGACGTTGAAGTTCAATCTCAGATAAATAGTTCTTGGCAATCTTCACATCATCCTTAGTCACATAGTTTCCCTTAAAGTTCGTCATACCCACAAACGGCTTCTCGTTGTCCACACGATTGTAAATAACCTCAGCTGCCGTATTCTCGTGGACAGCGTAATGCAACTTGTTCTGTACGGTTGCGAAAAACAATTTCGTCATCTCATCGCGTGGGTCATAATCCGTGGCCGTAGCATAAATATCTGTGACTTGTTGGTAGAAGTTGACTACTACGAATATCCCTAATGCGCTGCAACAACTCACGAAAATAACGGTTACCACCTTGCTTTAAGCGCTCATCATCCATCGCAAACCCTTTTTGGATATACTCATGAAGCCGTTGTGTTGCCCAACGTCGGAAACGAGTCGCCACTTGAGATTGCACACGATAGCCAAGGGCAATTATCATATCAAGATTATAGTGGTCAATGTTACGTTTTACCAGACGATTTCCCTCTTGTCGAACTAACAAGAATTTCTTGTTAGTTGCTTCTATGGCAAGTTCTCTGTCCTTATATATGTTGTCCACATGTTGGCTAATGTTTTGTTGCGTAGTGCAATAAATTTCTGCCAATTGATTTTGTGTTAGCCACAAATCCTCATCAGCGAAACGCACCGACACTCGGGTGATTTCGTTGTCATCTTGATAGAGTATTATTTTGTTTTCTTCGCTCACCAGTCTTTTCTTTCTTTTTAAAATAGCTTCTTTAATCCAAGATACTACACTCTTTCATACCAATGTAAAACATCCTATATTGGATATTAGTAAAGCCATATATCCTTTTAGATATTCGCTTCGCCAAAGTTCTTTGATTTCGATGTTGTATGATTCAATATTCATATCAAATAATCCATGAAAAAGAGTATGATAATTTATCGGTAAACAATTATTATAGCTCACGATATATAGCTATTGGGTCTATTATACATTCATTATCAAGTCTACCTAAAAACACATTCTCCATACCCCTTAATTTATCCGCAAGGTTTAAGCAAGCGTCCTTTATACCATTTAGTCCATGCTCTGCTAATGGTTCTGTTACTTTTCCTGATTGTGTAACAATTCCAATCATTGTAAAGTCATATTCAGTTTGTCTTGAGTATTTTGAAATAAATTGTGTTTCAGAATCTCTTAAATACTCTCTATTAAGAATAGCAGAAAATTGAAATGGTAATTCATCTGGTAAAACTCTAAATTCTAATTCACCGTGAAATCCATATTCCATAATATTCACCGTGTGTTTTATATCCTCTTCTTCTATATGAAGTCCATTTTCTTGCAGAAAAGATGTTAAAACCTTATTGGCATGCTGTTTTATATTTTTTATTTTTGCTCTTTGATTTCTGTCTTTAGTTGTTTCTAACGCATTTGATGTAGAATCATTAAGCTCTTTAACTACTTCTTTATAGTTAAAATAGCCAAAAGATTCACCAATGCTATTAAAACGAGATAGTGTTGATTGTAATGTAGAATAATCATTAAAAACTGCACGACCTGTAACTTTTATAATACCTTTTGATTGAATGATATTAGTTGTATCTTCTGGTCTGATTGAATATAGAAGTTCTCTATCCGTCAGTTCTGCTTCCAAAAGATTAAAAGCATAGTCATGTAAATACTTTTTTTCTGTAGATGTTTTTTCTGTTTTAAGAAGGTCACTCATAACTTTTCCACTCGCAAACATACCTTTTTGAGATTCTTCTTCAGTGAGAGAAGCGGTACTTCCGGAGATAACATACTCTGTGAATCCTTGAAATATTTGAGATGAAAGAGAGTATAATTTATAATCATCCAAATATATAAATGATTTAATGTTTTGTGCCATTGTTTTCAAATTTTATTTTTCTCTGATTCTTATTTTTGATGTATTGTTTAATGTTTTCTTTCCTTGTTTTAATGGCCAATCTAATCCCATATATGATACAGCCCAATGAGAATATTCCAACTATTCCCATATATAAATAGTCAATTATTCCCATAGCAACGTTGTATTTTTAACATAACATTCCAACTAAACACCAAAGATGCGCTACTCATCAAAATAGAACATATATATGTACTCGTTAAACTTATGCTTTTGGTTGCAGAAAGTTCGGAACAATATATTATTCCTAATGTAATTGTCAAGAAAATGATTAACAATAAAGATAGACCTAATATCCTATCTTTATTTGGTGGAGTTACTTGGTTGACGGTTTTTCTATTTTTTAGTCCATTAAGTTCATTAATATTTGAAATATTAAGGGTTAAACCAAAGAACACGATGTCTATGGGGCTTACTGCAAAACCAATAGGATTGTTCAATAGCCAAAAACAAATTAGTCTGATTAAGAACGGCAAAGCAGCTACCGTTACAGTGTATATTAACCATCGTTCAAATTTCATATTCAATCCCTATAATACTATTTTCCTCCTTTAACTCTATTACAATTTCTACAAAGCATTTGACAATTCTCTGCCACAGTCGTACCACCATCTTTCCAAGGGGTGATGTGGTCTGCTTCCATTTCTTCCAACTCGAAATGTTTGCCACAATGTACGCAGATTCCTTTCTGCCGTTCGTATGCTTCACGTTTTTGCTTTTTGTCGAATGTTCTGAAACTGAGATCACGTAGATCTTCACTTAATACATAGCGATAGATACCTGATTTCTTCATAATCTCATCGTCCTCCATCAAGTCGTGGATTTGCTTTTCAAGTACATCTGTATCGTAAACGCCCTCACCAAACTCGTCAAACATCGCACCCCAATCCAAACCTTTCATTTCACGACGATATTTAGGGAATGTGGAACGTATCCATGTGATGATTGACACAAAGTAAGCCCATAATTTGTTGGCATTTGGGTCAAACTGATGTTGTGCCATATAATCATCAACCTTTGCGATGCCATCATGACGGGCTGCCCATTTGAGGATAGTTGAAAGATACGCTTGTTCAATGGCACTACCGTTTAGAAAGTCTGCACCGAGTTTATAAGCTGGGCAACCATTCTTTGAAAAGTGACGACGGGCATCTGTCACAAACGGGCCTGTATAGACAGCATTGAGAAGCTCTTGGTCGAGCAGTTTTTCTCCTGCGATATTGATTACTCTGAACCAATCTAATTTATCTTTATCCGTCCCTTCACAGAAATATATTGTCAATTCGTAATTTAGGAACTTATTTTTTTCCTCGTTTGTCAATGTTGAGAAATAGAGTGTGCCACGGTCTTTGTCCTCAATGTTAAAGCCGTGGGTATAGAACTCACAGATAGATAACGCCGTCAATCATCTCGTAATTGCCGTCTTCTGCAACACTCCAGTACATGATATTGAGCGGATATCCGCTTAAGATGGTATTAATAACAGCCTGCTGTTGCTTAATATCGTATCGGAACTCACGTTGATAGGGTGGACGGATGTCTAACTTACCGCCATAACCTTTAACGCCTGTCTCGGCGTCATTGCTATAACCTTCAATAAGGTCGGCTATCTTTATGAATTTAGGGGCTATATTCATCATGGTTATTACTTTTTAATTTTGCGAATGATAATACGAGCATAAGGTAAGATTACAATTCCATCTTTTAATATGTATGGTGAATTCATGTTAGCTGTAACATGAGCTTTATTTCCTTGTTGCCTCAATTTGTCAATTGTATCTTGTCCCATTATTTTAAATCCCACAGATCTTATCCAGTCTGTATCGCATGTATTACCGATTATCTCGAATTGATCGGGGTTGTATTTATCCATGAAAGTAATAGGTACTCCCATCTTTCCATCATAATCACATGGAATTTCTGCAGTTTTGGAAATATCTATAGCATCATAATTCTCATATTTAGGGTATTCCTCGGGAGAATACTTTTTATAAAGAATGATATTCTCATGTCTTTTAGGCGTTTCTAAATTTGTGAACCATGTTACTCCAGAAACACGTATCATGCCTTCACGGTGGTCGCCAGCGGTAGCTCTATCCTCATAATGAGAAATGAAATGACCAGCTCCCCCTTTAAAGCCATAGCCAAGCCAAAGTTTATTTTGCTGGATGAGAGGGAATATCTCTTTATACTTGATGGCATTCTGGTGTCCAATAATCAAAAACTTTTTATCATATTCAATGAGTTGTGCTACATATTCTCTGAATAAAGAGAAAGGAGGATTAGTAACAACAATATCCGCTTCTTTTAGAAGTTCAATACACTCTTTGCTTCTAAAATCGCCATCCCCCTTTAATGGCATCACACCTATTTCATCTGCATTGGGAATATGGTCTCCGTTCTTGTCTCCTTCATAAACCAAATATACAGCCTGTTCACTTTTATTTTGACTGAACAAGTCCATGTCTTGATTCTTGTAACAGGTGGTAATCAACTTTTTCAATCCAAGGAACTCAAAGTTGTAGGCAAAGTAGGTGAAGAAATTGCTGACACGTGGGTCATCGCAATTGCACAATACAGTTTTGCCACGAAAATGCTCACGATAATGTTTCAGCTCATTATTTATATCTTCAAGCTGCGTATAGAACTCGTCTTTCTTAGCTTCTTTAGCCTTATTCAGATTCTTATTCGCCATATCGTTCTTCGTTGTTATTTGGATTAATCAGTTTTCGTACATCTACATCCAGTATTTTCGCAATCTTGACAAGCATTTCTAATGATGGTTGTGAAGTATTAGAACACCAACGAGAAATAGTAGCTTCATTCTTTTGGAGTTGTTCTGCTAACCATTTCCCAGTTCTATTTTGTTCAACCAATACTACTTTTATTCTATTTATTCTTTCTGTTTCCACACTTGTTTTATTTTAAAGAATAGCAATAAATTGACTATATCTGCAAATGTAGTGATAATTTCGGAAAAACAAATATGAATTTGAGATAAATATTACTTATGCTTGTTGGGTAACCTAAAGTAACGGCGCAAGGTGTGGAAACTCCTACATGGTCTTCGGATGGAGGTTTCGTTACTATCACGTTCAAGCGACCTGATTTCAAATTCAATATCATAGAGAATGATAAAGAGGACAGAAAGATAACAGAGGAGGGCAAATACCCCCTAAGCATCCCCTAAGTACCCCTCAAGTAGAATTGCTCATTCAAAAAATGGAAGATTCTTACATGACAATGAGGAATATGGCGAATGTATGTGATATTAAAGACTTAAAGTATTTTCGTGAGAGGTATATTACCCCCGCATTGGAAGAAGGATTGATTGAACGGCTTTATCCGAATCAGCCAAAGCACCCCAAACAACAATACCGACTGACAGAAATGGCTAAGGAATGGTTAACAAGTAATGCCAAATAGAATCATTGCTTATGTGTAATATGTAATACAATACCGGCGAAAGAAAAAACAAACTCTCTTTTGGTTTCTTTCGCCAGTATCAATCTTATTATAGTCGAAATACGAACTTAGTTAAATCGCTGAGGATTTTAATTAGAATATGCTATCTCCACTTTGGTGATTAAACGCAGGATGGAGATCAAACCTAACAACTCCAACTAAAGCTCTTCCTTCGACTGCTTTGCTAACACGCGCTACGCCATTGAGACCAAAACCGGCACAAAGTTCAATAGCAGTGATGCCTTCCTTTACCAACTCTTTAGCTACATATTCAGCTTCTTCGTAGTCTTTTACACCCACTACCGTCAGATTAACGACAGGAGAATCGATAAATGCTTTGTGCGTTTTGTAATCATTCTCAGGCGCAATGTAAATAAATGCTGCTTTCGTTGTCATAATATTTTCTTTAAAAGATATTTATCATCTGAATGTTGTTGTTATGAGATGCAAAGATAGCGTTTTCCCTAAACTTATATTCTCAGATTATCAATTTCTTTTTGAATCCCGTCTAAAAAGCGGGAAGCGTGCGCCCCGTCCATTTGCGTGTGGTGGAACTGGAAAGAAACGGTAAGCGTCGTTTTCAGCAGGCGGCGTTTGTATTTGCCCCAAATAAGAAACGGATTATTAAAAATGCCGCTATACATCCCGACAGCACCGTCTATTTCATATTGTGCCAATGCGGAAGTTCCGATAACCATGCTTTCCGTCAAGTCGTGATTAACGCAACTTTCAGCCACTTGTTTGGTAAGTTGCAGATAGTGTTGGTTAAACAAAGATAAATCATCGCAGAAAGGAATATCACACGAACTTACCTCGCCCTCTCTGTTGGCGACAATGGTGTTTACTGCAATGGTATCGTACTGCATCAGTTTACCGCCAACGGGCAGCAGATAAAATTCTTTCACGTTCCTTGCGGCTTTGCCGATGCACCAGCACATCAACATATTAAACTTCATGCCCGATTTCCGGCTGATTTTCACAAGGCGTGACACGTTGAGTGTCTTAAAGAACGTCACCATTGGCATAGGTGCGTTCATCCACATTTCAAAGGCGTATGCCCGGCTGGTTTCTTGGGGATTTACTTCTTTCATACTTAATGCTATTTTCATTTAATGAATCAGGTCGCAAAAGTAGGAGAAGCGTTTGACCCCGGATAGAACAAACGGGACATTTATATGGGATTGGTGAACAAATCGGAATATGGATTTGATACTTTCAGCAAAGACATGGGCGTATATCCGCAGAACTTCTTGAACTCCCGGATAAAGTGCGACTGGTCGGCATAACCGCTGGCGTATGCTATTTGTGCCTGATTGATTTCTTTGCCCGCTTGATGCTGCATCTGCGCCAAAGCCTTTTGGAAGCGGACGATACGGGTATATTCTTTGGGATTGATGCCTACAAATGAATGAAACAACCGCTCAAACTGTTTTTTACTTAGGCAGGCAATAGAAGATAATTCGTTTACAGAGATTTGCGGAGTGATATATATTCGCTGTATGGCGGCATCTATTCTTTTAATTCTGTATGTGGTATTAGCTAAATTATCGGCAATTTGTGACAACAGCCATTTTTCTATATAGCTTATGCAAATAGAATTATTCTCACAGTCGAATATTCGTGTAGCCAGTTCATTCAAACTTTTGTTTTCAAGGCTGTAACCGGACACTTCTTGATTATAAAAGAGTGAAGTCGGTATGTTCAGAAACATACTCATGGCGTGAGGGTGGAATACAACCACTATCATTTCTGTATTGCCGTCAGCATACAAATGGGATGAAAAATTAACTTGTCCGCTGATGGTAAGTTTGTCTTGTATAACATTCAATTCGGGAATATATAGTGGTGTTTGCTTATGGAAGATGATTTGAGGGCAACCGATAGGAAAAGTCAGGGTATTCAAAAACTGGTTACTTTTGAATACCCAATAATATCTCACGTAAGGTTGCAATAGCTTACATGGCTTGTAAAATTTGAACTTCTCTTGAATCATTTTACAAAAGTAGCAATTTCGTGTTAGTTACTAAGTAAAAAGAGGTAAATGAAACATAGAAACGACTGCGCATAATGACAAAGTCGTTTCTATGATAAGAATTATATTTTCAATCCTTTCGGTCGATTCCCATCTTTCGTATATAGTTCCGGACGTCCGATGATGATATGGTGGACCCTATGAAATTCTCGGCGTTTCGCATTATTTCACAGGGCTGTGTACCTACAGTATTTTTTAGGTGTACAATGGAATTTATCCTTTCTGTTGTTCCCACTTAGCATACATCTCCCTTGAAAGTTCCACGATCTCCCGGCTCAGTTTCACAAGGCCGATGGTATGTTTCTCCAACTTGTAGAGCAACGCCATCGCCTTCTTCTCCGAAAAGTGGATGCGCAACTCTTTAACGACCTGATTGTAGTTCGTACCGATGGCACGGAACTGGGCGTGGAAGTCCGACAGTTTGGTGTAGTAGTCCACCAGCGTCTTGTCCACCTTCAGCACCTTGAACTTCTGTCCGAAGAAATGCGCCTTGAGAAAGACGGCTTTCGCATACACGTTCGATTCCTCGTACATCGTCA
>OGCQ01003711.1_pt1 | contig 13346 bp, 9 predicted proteins | sample 1570161 | NCBI WGS metagenome assembly OGCQ01 (sample SAMEA4384402, study PRJEB24528) | human gut metagenome
GAAGAGATGAACTTCGTGGCGCTAAAATACTTCAAAATAAAATATTTGAAATAAAAAATATAGAATTTAAACCTAGTTATGAAGTAAGTGAAATCTACGGAGAAGATATTGTAACAGGAGCAAAGTTACTTAATAAGAAGACAGGAGAAGAAGAGGAACTTTCTATTTCAGCAGTATTTATTGCAGTTGGAATGGAGCCACAAAGTGAACTTGTAAAAGGAATTGTGGATACTGATAAGATAGGTTATATAATTGCTACTGAAGATTGTCGCACAAGCATGGACAAAGTTTATGCAGTTGGTGATATAAGGACAAAAAGTCTTAGACAGGTGGTAACTGCTGTCGCAGATGGAGCAGTTGCAATTACATCAATAGAGCAGGACGCAAAGTAGAACTTACTTATTTTATGCAAAAACAAAATAAGTTAAAGCAAGTCTTTAAGAAATAAAGCAAATCCATAATATAATTAAAAAAACTAATTATATACTTGCGCTTATGATTAATAAATGATAGACTTCGCTTCATCAAACAAGGACGTTTGGCATTTATTTGCCACACGTCCTTTTTGTGTTATATATGGCAAAGCCAAATGTAGAATATTTGGCAAATGTATAATCACTAAGAAGCAAATTCAAAGTGATATACGTGTAGAAGCCATATTTATAACATATACACTAAAGAGATTGAGAAAAATATGTTAAAAGAGCAGGAGGTATTATTGTATGAACTCAGGAGACACAGGTTTTATGCTGATTTGTGCTGCTTTGGTATTTTTTATGACACCGGGGTTAGCATTTTTTTATGGAGGTCTTGTAAGACGAAAAAATGTAGTTAACACTATGATGGCAATAGTCATGATTATGGGATTGTCAGTTGTTATGTGGGCATTATTTGGGTACTCATTGGCATTTGGTGGAAACCATGGTGGAATAATAGGAGATTTCAGATGGTTTGGTTTAGAAGGAGTAGGCTGGGATATTGGACCTTATTCAGATTCAATTCCTAATTTAGTATTTTGTGCGTTTCAGATGATGTTTGCAATTATAACACCGGCACTAATTACAGGATCAGTTGTAGGAAGAATGAAGTTTAAGGCACTCTTTATATTTGTAGCCATTTGGTCAGTAATTGTATATTATCCATTAGCACATATGGTATGGGGGCAGGGAGGACTTTTAGCAGAGTTAGGTTCTGTCGACTTCGCAGGAGGCGACGTTGTACATATAAGTTCAGGAATAACAGCTTTGGTACTTGCTATTATTCTTGGAAAAAGAAAAGGTTATGAAAGAGCAACATACAGAATCCATAACATTCCATTTGTTGTATTAGGAGCTACAATACTTTGGTTTGGATGGTTCGGATTTAATGCGGGAAGTGCATTAAAGGCAGACGGACTTGCTGCACATGCATTTATGACTTCAGCAATTGCATCAGCATCAGCACTATTATCATGGATGTTTTTAGATGTGATAAATGACAAAAAAACAACATTGGTAGGTGCATCAACAGGTTTAGTTATCGGCTTGGTTGCAATTACACCGGGAGCAGGATTTGTTCCAATCTGGTCATCATTTATAATAGGTGCACTCGTAAGTCCGATATGCTATTATGGAGTTATCCTCATTAAGAAAAAATTAAAAATAGATGATGCATTAGATGCATTTGGATGTCATGGAATTGGAGGAATCTGGGGCGGAATCGCAACAGGAATATTTGGAAAAAGTTCAATTAACCCGGTAGCAAAATGGGATGGTTTAATTTATGGTGAATGGAGATTATTTGCAGCCCAGATAGAAGGAATACTTATTACAATAGCAATAGCCGTTGTAGGAACTTTAATCTGCGTAGCCATAGTTAGAATATTTACTCCATTAAGAGTAACTGATAGAGAAGAAAAAATCGGTCTTGATATATCACAGCACGGCGAAAGTGCTTATCCAAGTTTTAACGGTATGGATCAGTAATAAGACTTAAGTAAAAATATTTTGACAATGTGAAATGATATAAAGGATAATCAGGCAAATATTATTAAATGTTTTTGAATTTAAAAATTTTTAAATGAGATTAGGAGATGGAAATTCTATGATAATGAAAATAGATGCAATTGTTAGAGAAGAAAAATTTGAAGATGTAAAAAATGCATTAATGGAAATAGAAGTTAACGGACTTACAGTGTCACAGGTTATGGGATGTGGATTGCAACGAGGCTATAAAGAAATAGTCAGAGGTATGGAAGTAGAACCTCAGATGCAGCCAAAGATTAAATTTGAAATAGTTGTTTCTTCAGAAGAATGGGCAGAAAAAACAATAGAAGCAATTAAGAAGGCAGCTTACACAGGAGAATTTGGTGATGGGAAAATTTTCAGCTATCCTGTAGCAAGTGCAACAAAAATCAGAACAGGCGAAACAGGATATGATGCGGTACAGTGCCAGGAATAAAAATTAAATTTTTAGAGTAAATATATAAAAGCCACAATTATGATGTCTTTGTTGAAAGATAAAATAGTTGTGGCTTTTTAATCGCTTTATAGTATGATTTTATATATGAAAAGATTTTTGTTACATATCTGCCTACCGGAGAATGAGTATTTATCATATTAGTAGGCAACTAAGATAAATTTATGAAAAAATAAATATTGACCTAAAGTTAGGTTTATGGTTTAGAATACACAATATACGGTTATAATTTTATAAATTACGTATTTGAAAAAATGATTAATGGAGGACTTTGATATGTATTTAGAAAAGATTAACGGACCGGAAGATGTTAAGAAATTAACAGTTAAAGAGATGTCTACATTAGCAGAGGAAATGAGAACTGCATTATTAAAGAGAGCTAGTATTCATGGTGGTCATTTTGGACCTAACTTTGGAATGGTAGAAGCAACAATTGCTCTTCATTATGTATTTGAATCCCCAAAAGATAAAATAGTTTATGATGTTTCACATCAGACATACCCACATAAAATGCTTACAGGAAGAAAGGACGCATATCTTTATGAAGAACATTATGATGATGTTTCAGGATACAGTAATCCTCATGAAAGCGAGCATGATCATTTCATCATAGGACATACATCAACATCAGTAAGTCTTGCCTGTGGTTTGGCAAAGGCAAGAGATTTAAATGGTGAGGAAGGAAATGTTATTGCTGTAATAGGCGATGGTTCATTAAGCGGTGGTGAAGCTTTAGAAGGATTTGATTATGCCGTAGAATTAGAAGGAAACCTTATAATTGTTGTAAATGATAATGATATGTCAATTGCTGAAAACCATGGTGGTTTGTATGGCAATTTAAAACTTCTTCGTGAAACAAATGGTCAGGCAGAATGTAATTTATTTAAGGCAATGGGACTTGATTATATATATGTAAATGAAGGAAATGATGTAGCAAGTCTTATTGATGCATTTAGTAAAGTAAAAGATAGCAAAAAGCCTGTAGTTGTTCATATTAATACATTAAAAGGAAAAGGATATGCACCTGCTGAACAGCATAAAGAACAGTGGCATTACAGTGGACCATTTGACATAAAGACAGGAAAATCATTGTATGCTGAAGGTGGAGAAGATTATTCAAGCGTAACTTGTGATTATTTATTGAATAAAATGAAAGAAGACAAATCAGTAGTTGCAATTACTTCAGCGACACCAACAGTTATGGGATTTACAGAAGATAAGAGAAAAGAAGCAGGAAAACAATTTGTTGATGTAGGAATTGCAGAAGAGACAGCAGTTGCAATGGCAGCAGGAATTGCAACAAATGGTGGAAAACCAGTATATGGAGTATATAGTTCATTTGTACAAAGAACATATGACCAGTTATCACAGGATTTATGTATAAATAATGCACCTGCGACAATAATTACATTCTGGGGAAGTGTATTTGGAATGAATGACGTAACACATTTAGGATTATATGATATTCCAATGATGGCAAATATTCCTAACCTTGTTTATATGGCACCTACAACAAAAGAAGAATATCTTGCAATGTTAGAGTGGAGTATAGAGCAGAATGAACATCCGGTAGCAATAAGATTACCTGGTGGAGAAATGGTATCTGACGGTAAAGAAGTAAGAAAAGATTTCTCTAAATTAAATAAATATGAAGTAACTGAAAAAGGAAGCAGGGTTGCAGTTATTGCCTTAGGAACATTTTATCAGTTAGGAAAAGAAGTTGTAGATGATTTATCAGATAAATTAGGGACAAAGGCAACATTAATTAATCCATATTATATAACAGGAATCGATAGTGAATTACTTGAAGAATTAAAGAAAAATCATGATGTTGTAATTACAATAGAAGATGGAATTTTAGACGGAGGATTTGGTGAAAAAATTTCAAGATTCTATGGTCCGACTGATATGAAAGTAATTAACTATGGTTTGAAAAAAGAATTCTTAGACAGATATGATGTAAATGAAGTCCTAAGAGAAAATCATTTGACAAAAGAAGAGATTGTTGAAGATGTAATGGCGTTAATGAAATAAAATAAATGCCGGGAAAAAAATAAAAATATTTTTATAAATCAGCTTGGAAAATTAGAAATTCCTATTTTACAGCTTGAAAATATAAAAAATAGTTTTATTTGGGTTGACATATAAAATAAAGACATATATTACAAATGATGAGGGTAAACTATTTGAAAAAATAGGGCACAAAGCTATGAGCCTAAAGCAACATTTGCAATGGTCGTCTGGCTGCAATTCTTTTTAAGGAGTTGCAGTTTTTTTATGCGTAAATACGTGTATAAAATGCTGCGATAAAATTGGAAGGAGGATGCAATGAAAAGAGTAAAGAAAATGGTAGCTATGGCTACAGTCATGACGATGGTATTTAATGTGGCAATGCCAATAGGGGTTTTGGCAAAAGAAAACACAAATGAATATGGGGTACTTGCAAAAAACGGAGCAACTTTTTCAGGAAGCGGACAGATAATTGGAGATATTGTAATTAACAATGGTACTTTTAAGTATTCAAACAGTGCAACAAAGCATGTTACAGGAACTGCACATGTAGCACCGGAGGTTAAAGTAGATGAACCTGCACAGGGATATATTCCAATTGAAGTTAGTGAAATGGATAAGGAATTATATTCAGGATTATTCAATACAAATAATTATCCTGATGAGAATTCAGAATACTTTAAAAAAACTACTTCAGAATACAAAGATGGTACACAGAGTGTTTACATTGGATGGCAGACAAACAGATTTGATTTAACTGATAATGCATATTTAGATACTGTATCATTTTACAATGGACAGACATTTGAAATTCATGCAGATAAAAATCAGACAACAGTTGTCAGAGTTAAACATTTAAACGTTGGTGGCGAAGTTAAAGTAAGCGGTGACGGATATGTAGTTTTATATGTAGATGAATTATCAGGTGGAAATCCGGGTTCATTTAATGCAGGCGGAGACAGTAGCAAGCTTACAGTTGTATTTACAGGAAAAAATGCAGGATACAATAATTTTAAAGAAGTAAATGCCAACACAATTGCAATGAATGCTACAAAGTATACACAGGTAAATGGAATATTTGCAGGAAATGTATATACAAGTGGAAATCTTGAATTTAGTGGTGATAGTTCTATAACAGGTAAGGTTTATGCACCTGCTTCAAAAACAGTATTAACAGGAAGTACAAAGATTTACGGACAGTTAATAACAGATACATTAAATATTTCAGGTGGAGCAGTTGTTTCATATAAAGCTACTAATGGATTACCTTCAGAGGTTGAAAAGGTAGTAGGAAATCTTGATACAGAAAATGGAAAGACAGAAGATGGAAAAGAAGAAACAACTAAAAAAGAAGAAGTAACTACACCGGAAGAAACAACAAAGTCTGAGGAAACAACAAAACCTTCAGACACAACAAAACCTTCAGATACAACAAAGCCTAATTCAGGAAATGATAATAAAGGTGATGATTCAGATAAAGAATCAGTAGAAGTATCTGTATTAGTACCTTTAAAAATGTCAATCAGATTACAGGATGGAACTGTATTGAACAACAAGAGCAGTTTCAAAATGGAACTTGATAAAGAAGTTAAATTCCAGATGTGTTCAAATAACTGGGACAACGATACATATGATGACAATGGAAATGGTATTGCAGGAACAGTTGTGTATACAGCAGTTGTAAGTTCTACAGCAAAGAAGAACACTTATGATGCAGCAAGCCGTACATTTACAATTGCGAAAGGTGATAAAGTATTAAGAACAGATACAAACAATTGCTTTATGGCATATAGATTTTATTTTAAGAAGGGTAATTATAATAAACAGACAGGAATTAATAGTGTAGTAAACACACCGTTAGAAAGTTTATCAGTTAACCTTCCATTAGGTTCAACAATTACATGTGATGCTTATAAGGCATATAGCCAGATTGATAGCGCTGATGTATTTATTGAAACAGCAGACGATAAAACAATCTGTTATAAGGATTATTATTGGGAATATTAATAATTAGTACCAATAAGTATAGAGATAAGTTAATAAATAGTGAAATTTTACATAAAAATGTTAATAAATTCACTGCCACAGATTAAAAATGATTATATTTTTAATTTGTGTGAAAATACAGTAATAACGCCGCAGAAATTTGATTTTTGCGGCGTTAAAGGGATATAGAAGTGAAAAAAAAGAAAGAATTAATATTAGGAGTTTCTTTAATAGTTATCATAATTGCAATGGCAATAGTGCTGGTGATAATAAATAAAGATGATAAAAAAGAATTTGAAGATGTGCAGGTGACAACTACGGTAGAGGAATCTACTAAGGCAAATGATAGCAGCAATACTTTTATGGAAGAAACAATAATAAAATGCTGTTATGAATTAAGATATATATTTGCTATAAATGAATTTGATGACATAAGTACGGTATCCGTAAACAAATTAGCACAATATGGTTTGTGCCATTTATACTATAATAGCTTATTAGATGTACCTGCAAGTGATGAACTTGAGTATAGAGATGCATCAAAAAAAGATATTGAAGCGGTGCTTAAAAGCCAGTTTAATGTTGAGGGCATTAATTTGGAAGAAAGCGATATTTACAATAAGGCAGAACAGAAATTTGAGATGTGGGTTCCAAATTATTCACAGCAGATTACATATGACTATACAGTAACGAATAATGGAGACAATCTTACAATAAATGTGGTATACTATGAAGATGAGGTACGCTCAAAAGTTAAGAGTGAAGCAACTATTAATGTAGCTAAAGAAGGGGATTTATATTATATAAAAAGTTTGCATTAGTTAGTGAGATGTTAAAATGAATAAGGATATTGATTTATTGATTAAAAAGATTGAAGAAGAATCTAAACTAATAAAAGGCGATGCTTCAAAAAATGAAATGCAGGAAATCCTTAAAGAAAAATTGGTTATAGAGCGTGAAAGAGATAATCTTCTGTTGGAAAATAAACAATTAAAGGATAAGATTGAATCTTATGAACGAGACATTGTGGCTTTACAACAAAGTCTTAAAGGAATCCTTGATATTCTTCAGGGAGAGGACAAAATTGTGCATGAAACGGTAAAACATATAGATTCTACGGTAATAGAAACTAATAGCGAAGCACAAAAGGCACGTAGAAACGGATTAAGAGAAATACTAAAAGAAAATACTCAGGGATTTTAATACAGAAAGGACGTCTCTATGAATATTTTTAAGAAGTCTAAAGAACAGGTTGAAGAAAATAAGTCAGAAGATTTAAAAATAGAGAATCAGGAAAATAAAAGAGAAACAACCTCTGAAAAAAAGGGGGTTGTTTCTTTGCAGTTTTCGGAAGAAATGTCAGAAAAAAGAATACATGCTATAATTACTGTTGCAGGAGTGGCAATAGCATTGTTTTTAATAACATTAATGATGCATACCATAGTCAGCAAAGTAGTGTATCCTAACTTTAGTATGGCAAATGAAATAAATGAAGTTCAGTTTCTATGGGGAACATCAAATAATGATTTGGATAGAGAAGACGCTGTATGGAAACAGGCAACAGATGAAAATAAAATACAAAAGATTGGGAAAGGTCAGGATTATGTATGCATTAAAGTAGACATACCTGCACAGAGCAATCAGGAATATTATACTTATTATACAAATTATGCACCGTCTAAAGTTCTTGTTGATGGCAAGAAGATTTATGACAATGGATATGATAAAGAAAATGTAGTTGGGAACCGTTGTAACAAAGTGGAACTGGAATCTTCTACAGTTTCAAGAACAATGGAAATTTATATTTATTCTCCAATAGGTTTTCAATTTAGATTAGTAAAAAGTACAAATGGTACAGAATTACTTTCAAATGCAAGTGGACTTGGAATTGCATTTACATTTGGAATATTAATGTTGGCAATTATATTTGTAATTATGACAATTGCCATTTCAATAAAAGATAAAAATATAATAAAAGTATTACTTCTAAGCCTGACATTATTTATGGGAGCATTATATCTTATGCTCTATCAGTTAAGTTTAGGTAGCATTCTTATATCTGAAAGTGTGTTCTTTAGTTTGCAATTGATATTAACAATATATTTTGCAACATCTGTGTTAGTATGCAGTCTTTGTAGCATTAATTATAAATTTAAACTATGGCAGAACATGTTTATCATAGGAGTATTTGTAATCAGCTTAGGGCTTTTGCTTATAGAAAACAGAACAGTACTCCTTATTGCGGCAGTTATTTTTTCGATGGCAATATGTGTACTAATAGGTCTGTTTATAATTGAGGTAGCAAATTTAATCGAAAATAAAACTCCATATATGAGTCTGGTAGGAATTGCATTTGTTTATATTTCTTTAGTAAATATCTATAATTTAATTTCACTTACTGCAGGTTCAAATGGGTTAAGCCGAACTGTAGTAGTAACAGGTATTGCCATATATGAAATAGCAATGTACATTGTTTTATTTAAACAATCAGTAAATCACACAATACTTATTAAAGAGCGAGCCAATCAACAACTTGAAAGTGCCGTAAGTATACAGAGAATGGCAACAATTTTATCAGATGTTGCTGATGCCCTTACAGATAAACAGTTTGCAAGCTATACATGTCAGATTTTTACGGATGTGATAAAGAGAAATGAATTAGCAGCATCAAATGTTGTTACAGATGATGAAACAAATGAAAAAATAGTTATTCCTGCCTGTGCAGCAGTCCGTCGTGAAGATGGAACTTTTGAAGAAGTATTTAATCAGGGTGGAATAGAGGGGTGTGACTATGAAAAAATAATGTCAATGTATGATGGAACAGAAAAAACGAAAGTAAAGTTTGCACAGACATACATGGATTTAATATTTGTAAGAATTGATCAGGTTCAGATTATTTTTCATATAGAAAATTATAAAGATGGACTATCAGAAACATTCCAAAGTACGGCAATGATGATACATCACATAATGGAAATTGCTTTTTCAAATTACAATTTAAAAAGCAGAATAAAAACTGTACAGGAAGATGCCATTATATCATTAGCTGAAATGGTAGAATTCAGAGGAAAGCAAAATAAAGTACATTTGTATTCTGTAAGTGCAGTAACAAAAGTTATTTGTAAAGCATTAGGATTGTCAGAAGAAGAAACACGTATTATTTCTATGGCGGCTATCGCTCACGATATTGGAAAGATAGCAATTCCAAATGATATATTAAATGGAGATAAACCATTGACTGATAAAGAGTATGAAATAATGAAAAAACATGTTGTATATGGATATAACATTTTGTCAAAAAACAGTGGTGACTTTATGGAAGCCGCAGCAGTAATAGCATATCAACATCATGAAAATTATGATGGAACAGGATATTTAGGGCTTTCAGGCGAAAATATTCATTTGTATGCAAGAATTGTAAAAGTGGCAGATGTATTTGATGCGTTAATGGCAAAAAGAACTTATAAAAAAGCATGGCCACCGCAAAAGGTTAGAGAATATATATTAGAAAAATCGGGAATTGAATTTGACCCGGTAATAGTTAAAGTATTCGATAAAGTATTTGATGAAGCAGTTGAGGCATCAAAGACTGCAAGAGAAAAGTATAAATAGCAATTAAAGTGTATGAAAAACATACGAAAACCGTATAAAAATTATATGGGAATAATGCAAATCTAAATTACCAAAGATAATGATAACATAGCTTTAAATCTACTGGTATAAGCAGTATGGTTTTGAATTGAAAGGGATAAAATGAAAAAGACAAAAGGTAAGAAAAAATTATTACTTATAATACCATTAATAATTTTGTTGGTTTTGGCTATTTCTTTTATAGGATGGATTGTAAAGCCGGCTAAGAAAATGAACATAGCTGTTTTGGATACTACTGTTCCTGCGACAGATGGACAGGGAGTAAATCAGACTGACAGGTATTATAGAAAACATAGTGGATTTTTCTGGCTTTTAAATCAACAAAAATATGTTAAATCAAATGGAAAAAAATATAACTATAAAAAGGATTATTTTGGACCACAGATAAATGAAAATGGGGAATACACAGGAGAAAATCAGCTAGCTGACTTTGATAAAGTGCCGGATTTTCTATATTTGGCTGATGTTTATGGTTCTGAATTATATGACAATAAATATTCAGGGCTTTCATCGAAGGATATGAACATAGTTTCCCTTACGCATAGTACAGGCGGAACGGTTGTAGCTGAAACCGAACTTTTAGGCTCAACAACAGACGAAACCGTATGCAATGAAATCAAATCAATGTTTGGATTTACAACAACATCATGGAGTGGAAGATATGTTGTTGATTTAAATGATTTTTCAGATGTGCCTGAATGGGCACCGTCTACATATGAAAATCAGTATGGTGTGAAATGGCAGTTCTCAGGCCCGGGGCTTATACTTGCATCATCAGAAGGTGGAATAATTGTCTTAGAAGAAAAGACAGATTTTAAAAGCAAAAATTTAGTAAGCATAAGTATAAGTGATGAATTTAAAAAAGAATTTTCAGGCTCTAAAAAAAGCAATTTTTACAATTGGTTTGAGTTAGTTGAAGCAGAAAATGGAACGGATACTATTGCAAATTTTAAAATTAATGTAAATGCAACAGGAATGGAAAAGATAAAGGAAATTTCATCTACAAATAAATTTGCGGCAATAATAAGAAAAAGAAGTAATAACAGCGGTGACACTTATTATTTTGCAGGAGATTTTAACGACTGTACAAGTGATAGCAGAATATATAGATTTTTAGCAGCAGACAAATTTTTCAAAGCTTTATCATTTGATAAAGAAGGAGACATTAACCAATTTTATTGGAAATTTTACAATCCATTAATGAAGAAAATTTTGAAAGATACTTATAAGGGATTAGATGAGAAAAATGAAAAACAGTCTGAAAATGAAAAACAACTTGCAGTCCGTGTAAATGAAAACAAATTTCAGATTAAGAAAAATGATGATTATGAAAACCTTAATTTAAAGGCGGTAAATGTAAATCTTGATGAACCGGGAAGTGCTAATGCAACAAGAAATTACGGATATTACAAAGAACTGTTAGAGCAGGCAGTGGAAATGGGAGTAAATACCGTTAGAGTATATGAACTTGCACCACCTGAATTTTACAGGGCTTTATTTGAAATTAACCAGAACAGCGATGATAAATTATATCTTATTCAGACTATAAAAGGCATGGTAGCAGATACACAGGAAGAATGGCAAAAAACAATCGACACAATTATGAGTTCAATTCACGGAAATGGTGAAACCAAGAATGATTCAACTGATGAAGGGCAGGAAGATATTTTAAAATACCGACATGATGTGTCAGAGTATCTTTTGTCATATGTTTTAGATATATCGCCATTAGATGAAGAATTGCAGACATTAAGCAATCAGGGTGAAACATACGATGGAAATTATGTTTCATCAATGGAAGGAATAGGAAGTTTATATGCAAAACGTCTGGACTATATTTATAAAAAATGTAGTGAAAACTATGGCGGATTAGTTCCGGTCGGAATGCATGTAAATGTTGAAAATCTTGAAAGTGCGTTTTGGAATGAAGACAATTACAATGGAGTTGTCAAATTAAGCAGTTTACAGTTAAATCAGGATGTACAGCAGTATTATTATGTTTCAACCAAGTTAAATGTGACAGATAATATTTTAAATAATAACCTTAATAAATTTGTCGGATTCACTGATTCTCAGGGTAATTTTAATTATGGAAGCTACGTTGAATACGTGAAAGAAAAAGTTTCACCATATGGACTTATGATAGACGGATTTGGAATTTCTACAAATGCAAATATATATGCGACAAATGGCATTTATTCAGGATTGGATGAAACACAGCAGGGAGAAATAATTGTCAGAATGTTGGATGCAATTCTTACTAATGGATGCATGGGAGGAATAATTTCTGATTTAAATGATTCATGGTCAGCAGTTTCAGATGAAGCAAAGGCATCAATTGTACCGTTGACAAATAACCCACTTTGGCATGATTTGGGAGATCCTGCACAGACAACAGGAATTCTTGCAGTGAAAGCAGAAGAAAAAGAAGATGTCGGTCTTGAGTTAAAAGACTTCGAAATAATGAGAAAAATGCAGTTAAGCGTAAATCCTGAATATTTATATGTGACGGTTGCGTTAGAAAAAGAAATAGATTATACAACAAATGAACTTATTATAGGATTAGATACTTACGAAAGAAACAATGGAGAATATTTTTATAATAAAGGATATTTTGCAAATAGTTTATCAGGAATGGAATATATAATAAAAATTACCAGTGCGAAAGATGCGGCATTATATGTATGCTCATCATATGCAAGAGGTCAGGAGACAGTATCTTCTACAGAAAGTTATGATGGCAATTGGACAAAGGTAATGGACTTGACATATGGCAACTTCTCAACAAGTACATCACAATTTTTCATAGGAAGTACAAATGTTAGAATTAGAATTCCATGGACAGCATTAAATGTAACTGATCCGTCACAAAGGGTTGTAATTGAACAGAAAACACCGTTTGATGGAATTCAATATAAGACAACAATCACAAATGGATTTATTCCGTCATTATTTGTTGGAAATAGAGAAAGTGGAGATACAGAATATATTTTCCCACTTTCAAAGGATGCAGTTGGATATAAGACTTATAAGTATGAAACTTGGAAAGAGGTGGATTATACGGTTGAGCGAAAAGGTTCATTTGGAACAATCCAAGCCTATCTCAAAAGCTATAATTAACCTTTTCGCTACTTGCCGTTGTATACGACATAATTAAAATAAAGGTCGCTTTCGCTGCTTGTCGCTATATACGACATAATTAAAATAAAGGTCGCTTTCGCTGCTTGTCGCTATATACGACA
>OGCQ01003712.1_pt1 | contig 13345 bp, 12 predicted proteins | sample 1570161 | NCBI WGS metagenome assembly OGCQ01 (sample SAMEA4384402, study PRJEB24528) | human gut metagenome
TGCGCGATCTGCTGAAGGAGGAATTTGACCATGACCAACGCTGAACTTTACCGGCAGTCCCTGTCCTCCCTCACGCCTAGCGAGGACTGGCGGGCACGCACCCTGGCCGCCATGGAATCCGCCGCGACAGACGCGGCAGCCGTCTATGCCGCAGGCAACGACTTTGACAATATCCTGCTGCTGCAAGGCAAAACAGATATCGACCGCCTGCCAGGCCATCTGCCCCGAACGGCGCCCGCGCCGAATGAATACATGGGCGCGGCGCTGTTTTCCGGCCCGCGCATGACCGGCACGCTCACCGGCAACGAGGTCAGCCTGCTCTGCCTGATGACGGGCAAGTCCAGCAAGCGTGTCTCCGTCATCGACGGCGCGCAGTATAAAACCCGCCTGCAAACCCGCGTCAAACGCAGAATCGATCCGGATGGCACGCTCTTTGTCTCTCTGCGCCTGACGCTCACCCTCTCCGCCGGTAATCAGCGGCGCACGGAAGAAGAAATCGCCGCCGAAATTGCACAGGACTGCGTCAACGTGCTGCAAAAACTCCAGGCCGCCTCCTGCGACGCCGTCGGTTTCGGCAAAATCCGCATTCGGGCTTTTCCCGATATTCCCGCCTGGGAGCGCCTGAACTGGCCCGCGCAGTATGAAACCCTGCCCGTCCGCGTGACCGCCGACGTAAAAATCCTGCAATAACGCAAAAGCGAAAAAGGATTTTTTCTTTGAACAGAGAAACATGTTTTCATCCCTTTGATTGCGCAGCAATCAAAGGTGGGACGTGCAGAAACCTCAGGTTTCTGCCGGGGTTTGGGGCAGCGCCCCAACGTTTTTTCCTCTCCCCGTACATTACAAGAAAGCGTGAATGCCATGAATTTTTTGAATGAAGCCCAAGCGTATGAAGGCGAAATGCGCGCCTTTTTCGAGGATCTCCACCGCCATCCCGAGCCTTCCCACTTCGAAAACCGAACCAATCAGCGCGTTCGCGAGCAGCTCCGCGCGCATCAGATCGACATGCTCTGCCCGAAGGACAACATCACCATCGCCGTCATCCGCGGCGCGAAGCCCGGCAAGACCGTCGGCCTGCGCTTTGATACCGACGCGCTGCAAATGCAGGAGCTTTGCGACGTGCCCTATAAATCCGAAACGGACGGCCTGATGCTCGGCTGCGGCCACGACGCGCATACCACCTGCGGCGTGTATGTCGCCCGCCTGCTCAAAGCGCATGCCGACGAGCTTTGCGGCACCTATAAGATCATCTTCCAGCCCGCCGAGGAGGGCGAACACGGCGCGGACGAGGTCATTGCAACGGGACTGGTCAGCGACGTAGACGCGTTTTTCGGTCTGCACGTCTGGAGCCTGTATCCGACCGGCACGCTGCACGCCACGCCCGGCGGCATCTGGGCCGAGCCGGACATGTTCAAGGTCACCATCCACGGCAAGGGCGGCCACGGCTCCATGCCCAACGCCTGCATCGACCCCATCACCGCAGCGGCCCACATCCACATTGCCCTGCAGGAGATCAACAGCCGCGAACTGGACCCCGCAGGCTTCGGCGTGTTCACCACCGGCCGGTTCGAGGCCGGCAAGGCCTCCAACGTCATCCCGGATACTGCTGATATGTGGGGCACCATCCGCACCGTGGACCCGGAGCAGAAGGTCAGTGCCCTTATCCACCAGCGCATGACCGAAATTGCGCAGGGCGTGGCTACCGCCTACCGCTGCACCGCCGAGGTGGAGTTCAGCGATTACTGCCCCTGCATGGTGGTAGATACCCCGCTGGCAAGCAATGCCCTGACCTATATGACCGAACTGCTGGGCAAGGGCGCTATGGATATGACCCCGCTCACCGGCGGCAAGCCCGGTGGCGGCAGCGAGGACTTCGCCTTTGTCAGCCACGAGGTACCCACCGTGAGCATGTTCTTAGCTGCTGGCAACGCCAAGGAGGGCTACACCTACGGTCAGCACCACCCCAAGGTGCGCTTTGACGACAGCATCCTGTACTGCGGCACGGCAGCCTACACCTATATGGCGCTGCGCTGGCTGGCAGAGCACCAGTAAAAAGTTGCCCCACAGAACGCCGGGCAGGAGGAAAAGCATGAAGCAGGAGCTGATGGATGCCATTCTGGAAACGCCGGTCATTGCGGCAGTCAAGGACGATGCAGGGCTTTGCAACGCACTGACCAACGAGAATATCCGGGTGGTATTTGTATTATATGGAGATATCTGTAATATCTCCTCCATTGTGCGCCGCATCCACGAAGCCGGACGCTTTGCCGTGGTGCATGTAGACCTTATTGCCGGGCTGGCGGGCAAAGAGGTGGCGGTGGACTTTATCCGCAATACCACCGAGGCCGACGGCATCATCTCCACCCGACAGTCCTTCATCCGCCGCGCCAAGGAGCTGGGTTTGGCCGCTATCCTGCGGGTATTTCTGCTGGATTCCATCGCGCTGGAAAGTCTGGATAAGATCCCCGCGAACCTGCCGGACTGTCTGGATCTTCTGCCCGGCACCATGCCCAAGATCCTGCGCCGCGTCTGCGCCAAGGCCAAGGTGCCGGTGCTGACCGGCGGGCTGATCGCGGACAAGGAGGATGTGCTGGCTGCGCTGGAAGCCGGTGCTACCGCCATTTCCACCACCAATCAGGCCGTGTGGGATATGTGACCCGCATTCTGCGCAAAAGCGGCAGGTGTTTTTTGTAAGGGTTTCACAAAAAGTGCAAAACATCTTGCTTTTTTCGCAGGGACAGGGTATCATAAGAATCAACAAGTGCTGTTTGTTTCAAGAGATATGAGCGAAACGGACAAGGGCAGTTGCCTTTGTTTCGGTTCGCTCTTTTTTGTACAACAACAGATGCCCGGCTCCCGACGGGCCAAGGCAGAACGGACAGGAGGAAAAGAACAATGTATGATGTAGCAATCATCGGCTGTGGTGTCATCGGTGCCGCTGCCGCCTACGCACTGTCGCGCTACGACAACAAGGTGGTCATCCTTGAGGCCGAGAACGATGTGGCAGACTGCACCACCAAGGCTAACAGCGCCATTCTCCACGCAGGCTACGACCCCGCCCCCGGCACCCGCATGGCACGGCTGAACGTGCGCGGCGTGGCGCTGGCTAAGGAGATCTGCGCAAAGCTGGATGTCTCCTACAAGCAGTGCGGCTCTCTGGTGCTGGCACTGGACGAAAAGGAGCTGCCCCACCTGCAGCATCTGTTTGAGAACGGCACCGCAAACGGCGTGCCCGACATGAAGATCCTTTCCAAGGAAGAGGCCCTTGCCATGGAGCCCAACCTTTCTGAAAAGGTCTGCGGCGCACTGTGGGCACCCAGCGCTGCCATCGTAAACCCGTGGGAGTACGCACTGGCCATGACCGAGGTGGCGGTGCGCAACGGCGTGGAGCTGCGCCGCAACTGCAAGGTGACCGATGCCGAAGCCATTGAGGGCGGCTACCGCCTGACCGTGCCCGGCGGCACGGTGGAGACCCGCTGCGTCATCAACGCTGCCGGTATCTGGGCAGACAAGGTACACTCCATGGTGGAGCCCGCCAACTTCCACATCATTCCTACCCGCGGCGAGTACTATCTGCTGGACAAGAGCGAGGGCACCCGCGTGAGCCACGTCATCTTCCAGTGCCCCAACGAGCTGGGCAAGGGCGTGCTGGTAGCACCCACTGTGCACGGCAACCTGATCGTCGGCCCCAACGCAGAGCCGGTGGAGGGCAACGACACCTCCTGCACCAGCAGCGGTCTGGAATTTGTCAAGGCCACTGCCCAGCGCAGCGTGCCCAGCATCAACTTTGGCGAGTCCATCCGCAGCTTTGCGGGCGTGCGCGCCAATCTGGACGTGGACGACTTTATCATTGGTGAAGAGCCGGAAGCACCCGGCTGGATCGACTTGGCCGGCATGAAGAGCCCCGGCCTGTCCGCTGCCCCGGCGGTTGCGGAGGAAGCTGTTGCTATCCTGAAAGAGCGCGGTGTGCTGGGCGCAGAAAAGGCTGACTACAAGGATGGCCGCCGCCATATTCGCTTCAAGGAACTTTCCACAGAGGAAAAAGCCGCGCTGGTCAAGGAGCAGCCCGCCTACGGCCGCGTGATCTGCCGCTGCGAGACCATTACCGAGGGCGAGATTCTGGCAGCTCTTCACAGCGAGGTGCCCGCCAACACCATCGACGGCGTCAAGCGCCGCGCCGGTGCAGGCATGGGCCGCTGTCAGGGCGGTTTCTGCGGCCCGCGTGTGCTGGAGCTTATCAGCCGCGAGCTGGGCATAGACCCCTTGGACATCCTGCAGGACAAGAACGGCTCGAACGTTCTTGTCAGCAAAACGAAGGTAGGAGGAAAGAGCAATGGTTGATCTGGTCATTATCGGCGGCGGCCCTGCGGGCCTTGCTGCTGCCTGCAAAGCATGGGAAAGCGGTCTGCGCGACATCCTCATTCTGGAACGCGATAAAGAGCTGGGCGGCATTCTGAACCAGTGCATCCACAATGGCTTTGGTCTGCACCGCTTTGGCGAGCAGCTCACCGGCCCGGAGTACGCCGGACGCTTTATTGAGATGCTCAAGAACACCGGCGTAAAGGTGCAGCTGGACACCATGGTGCTGGAAGTGACCCCGGATAAAAAGGTGCACTGTGTTTCCAAAGAGTACGGCTACCAGATCATCGAGGCCAAGAGCATCGTTCTGGGCATGGGCTGCCGCGAGCGCACCCGTGGTGCCATCGGCACCCCGGGCACCCGCCCTGCCGGCGTGTACACCGCCGGTGCAGCACAGCGCTATGTGAACATGGAAGGCTATCTGGTGGGCAAGCGGGTGCTGATCCTCGGCAGCGGCGATATCGGCCTGATCATGGCACGCCGCATGACCCTTGAGGGTGCAAAGGTGCTGGCCTGCGTAGAGGTGATGCCCTACTCCGGCGGCCTGACCCGCAACATCGTGCAGTGCCTGAACGACTTTGACATCCCCCTGTACCTCTCCCACACCATCGTGGATATTCAGGGCAAGAACCGCGTAGAAAAGGCCATCGTGGCCGAGATTGGCCCCGACCGCAAGCCCATTCCCGGCACCGAGATGGAGTTTGATGTGGATACCATTCTGCTGAGCGTGGGTCTGATCCCTGAAAACGAGCTGACCAAACAGGCCGGCATCGAGATGGACCCCCGCACCAAGGGCGCCATCGTGTACGAAAACATGGAGACCAGCATTCCCGGCGTGTTTGCCTGCGGCAACGTGGTGCAGGTGCACGATCTGGTGGACTTTGTTTCCGGCGAGAGCGAGCTGGCCGGTGCGGCCGCTGCCAACTACGTCCAGAACGGCCCCGTGGCCGAGGGGCGTGTGCTGACCGTGAAGCCCGGCGCAGACCTTGGCTACACCCTGCCGCAGCGCATCCGTCTGGAAGGCGTGGAAAAGAGTACCAACGTTTCCTTCCGTGTCCGCCGCATCTGCGGCAAGAGCACCATCCTTGTCAAAAGCGGTAACACGGTAATCGCACGCTTTAAGCGCGACCGCCTTGCCCCCGGCGAGATGGAGCACATTGCCCTGCCCAGAGTGCTGCTGGACAGAGCCCCCGTGGACGAAGTGACCATTGAGATCGAGGAGGCATGAGCGATATGAAAGAAGTAATTTGCACCTGCTGCCCTCAGGGCTGCCATCTGCAGGTGGATGAAGCCAACGACTACAAGGTGACCGGCAACGGCTGCCCCAACGGCATCGCCTACGGCAAGGAAGAGCTGACCCACCCCACCCGCATCATCACCAGCACCGTGCGCGCCGAGGGCTGCCTGCACTCCCGCTGCCCGGTCAAGACCTCCAAGCCCGTGCCCAAGGGACAGATGGCTGAGGTTGTTGCCGCGCTGGACAGCGTGGTGCTGCACGCGCCCATCCATGTGGGTGATGTGGTGCTGCAAAATGTCTGCGGCACCGGGGCTGACATTGTGACCTGCCGCGATATGGCATAAGCACTCCCCTTTTTACACAAATAAGCAAAGCAGCCGCTGCATCTTGCCGTGCAGCGGCTGCTTTGCGTGTAGGGAAATTCCCCTGTGTAAACACGATTTGGAATGCGCTCCGCTGAAGCCTTCACCCGGCTGTTGAACACTCTGCCGAAACTGCTCAGCCGGGCGTTTTGTCCTGCGCGGGCGCATCCTGCCAGAACAACCATGTGGCGGCAAAGGCCACCCCGCCGGAAAGCGCCAGCAGCTCGGCATAGGGCAGAATGTAGCCGCCCACGATCAGAAAACCCGGCAGACCGGTAACGCCGTAGGCCGTTGCGCCGATGCCCGTTACCGTACCAAACCACGCCCCCACCGCGCCGCCCACCATAGCGCAGACGAACGGCCGGACATAGCGCAGGTTCACGCCGAAGATGGCGGGCTCGGTAATGCCAAGGGCTGCGGACAGTGCCGAAGGGATGGCAACGGTCTTGTTTTTGGGGTCGCGGGTCTTAAAGGCGACCGCAAGACAGGCACCGCACTGGGCAAAGTTTGCGGCAGAGGCAATGGGCATCCAGATATTCAGGCTGCCCGCAGAGAGCAGCCCCGCCTCGATAACGTTATACATGTGGTGCAGACCGCAGACCACCGTAACGGGGTACAGCGCCCCCATGACCAGCGCACCGATGCCATGCCCCACCGTGCTGAGCTGCCTTGCAAGGCCGATCATGCAGTTTTCCGCAAAGGAGAAGCAGGGGCCGAGGATGGTAAAGGTGACAAAGGTGGTAATAAGCACTGTGCACAGCGGCGTAACAAAAAGATCCAGCGCCGCAGGGACGCGGCTGCGGAACCACCGCTCCAGCCGGGACATGAGCCAGACTGCCATGATCACCGGGATAACGTGTCCCTGATACCCCACTTGTTTTACGTTGAAACAGAGCAGATGCCAGACCGGGACGTTCTCCGCTGTGCCAACAGACCACGCGTTGAGCAGCGCGGAGTGCACCATGCACAGCCCCACCACCCCGCCGAGAAAGAGGTTGCCCCCAAACACCCGGGCGGAGGAGAGCGCCACCAGCACCGGTAGAGACACAAAAGCTGTGCCGGACACCATCTTTAAAAAGCTGAACCAGTCGGCGGCGGCAACGGCGGGCAGCGCCCTGCCCAGTGCGTCCAGAATGCCGGTCAGCAGACCAGCAGCCACAATGGCGGGCAGGATGGGCACAAACACATCCCCCAGCGTTTTTACCAGCCGCTGCGGCAGCGGCAGTACCGGGGCAGTACATTTCTGCGCCGCCGGGACACCGGGCAGACCGGACAGCTTTATAAATTCCTCGTACACCCGGTTCACCGTGCCGGTGCCAAGGATGATCTGAAGCTGTCCCCCAGCGCAGAACACTCCCATCACGCCCGGGATGCTTTCCAGCCGTTTTTGATCGACCTTGTGCGCATCTGCCACTACCAGACGCAGTCGGGTGGCGCAGTGCGCGGCGGAAGCCAGATTTTCCCCACCGCCAATGCTTTCAAAAATCGCTCTGGCGCAGGCGGCGTGATCCAATGTCCTCATGCTTTTCTCCTTCGTTGTAAAAGTGAGCCGGAAACATCCGCAGGCGTTTCCGGCTCACAGCAGAATATGGCTAGAGCACAGCGGAAGCCATTTCAAATCGTTTTTCAGCCTTGCAGCGGCATGATGCTCTCCGGTGCGGCACACAGGTACTGCGGCGCGGCGGGCGCTGCCGAGCAAAGGCTTTTTTTGCTTACCTTCCACCACAGCTGCGCCGTGCCCTCCGGCGGAGTGCAGATGAGGTTCCAGTCAAAGGGGTTCTCACTGGTGGAAACGGCTTTTACCGGGATGGCGTTGGGCACATCGGCGGTGCAGGGCGTAAAGTCGTGGGCACGGATGCCCACAGCGGTACAGCCTGCCGGGACAGGCAGCGCCAGCCGCAGGGTGGTGTCCCAGCCGTCCAGCCGGACGGTGTGGCTGTCCAGCGGGGTGCAGGGCAGAATGTTCTTGCAGCCGGTCAGCCGCGCGGCGGCGATGCTCTGCGGGTCGGCAAACACCTCTTTTGTGCTGCCGGTGCGCAGCACCCGTCCTTCGTTCAGCACGATCATCTCTTTGCACAGGCGGTAGGCCTCGTCCCGGTTGTGGGTCACCAGCAGGGCGGTGCCCGCAAAGCTTGCCAGCAGGCTGCCTACCTCGCCCTCTACCTCTTCCCGCAGATAGCTGTCCAGCGCGCTGAACGGCTCGTCCAGCATCAGGATGCGGGGCTTGCCCACCAGAATGCGTGCCAGCGCGGTGCGCTGCTGCTGCCCGCCGGAAAGCTGGGCAGGGTAGCGTTTTGCAAACGGCTCCAGCCGCATGGCGCGCAGCATTTCGGCGCAGGCGGTGCGGCGGGCGGCGGGGTCTTTTTCCGCCTTCAGTCCACAAAGGACATTCTGCTCCACAGTCATGTTGGGGAACAGGGCGTAGTTCTGGAACAGCAGCCCTACGCCCCGCTGCTGCGGCGGCAGGTCGATGTGCCGGTCACTGTCAAACAGCACCCGCCCGTCCAGCACGATGCGTCCGCGGTCCGGCTTTACGATGCCCGCGATGCACCGCAATGTCATGCTTTTGCCGCAGCCGGAAGCTCCCAGCAAAGCGGTGGAGGTGTTGCCGGCGGTAAAGGCGGCGCGGAGGGTGAAGCCGTCCAGCTTTTTTTCAATGTTGACTTCAAGGCTCATTTCCGGGCACCCGCTTTCTGTTTTTTCTCCAGCAGGTTCACCGCCAGCAGCACCACCGCCGAGATGGCGATATCCACCAGCACCCACCGCATGGCACCAAGCTCATCGTTGGTGCGCCAGAGCTGGTAGACCGTGGTGGCAATGGTGGCGGTCTTTCCGGGGGTGTAGCCCGCGATCATGCTGGTAGCGCCGTATTCGCCCAGTGCCCGGGCAAAAGCCAGCACTGTGCCCGCCAGAATGCCCTGACGGCAGGCGGGCATCCGCACCCGCCAGAAGATCCATGGATCGGACTGTCCCAGCGTCTGCGCCGACCACGCCAGCGTTTCGTCAAAGCTTTCAAACGCGCCGCGCGCGGTGCGGTACATCAGCGGAAAAGCCACCACGATGGAGGCAAAGATGGCGCTGTACCAGTTCATGACCAGCTTTACCCCGAACTGCTGCATGAAAAAGATGCCCAGCGGCCGCTTTGCGCCGAAGAGCAGCAGCAGAAAGTAGCCCACCACCGTGGGCGGCAGCACCATGGGCAGGGTGAGCAACACATCCAGTACACCCTTGACCACCCGGGGCAGCCGGGCGATATAGTAGGCCGCAAAAATGCCAAGAAAGAACACCGCCGCGCAGCTGATCAAAGCAATGCGCAGGCTGTTCCACAACGGATACCAGTCCATGCCTGCTCCTTTATACGGCGCTGAAGCCCACGCCCTCGAACACGGTCATGGCCTTGTCGGTCTGCAAGTAAGCCAAGAACTCCTTGGCAGCCTCAGCGTTGGAGGCGGCTTTCAGTACGGCGGCGGGATAGATGACCTGACCGCACATCTCCTTGGTGGCCTCGTCCACGGGGGTCAGACCGGCGCTGTACGCATCAGTGCAGTAAACGACACCGGCATCCACGCTGCCTTCGGTGACCTGCGTGGTCACTTCCTTGACGTTGGAACCGTAGGTGATCACGCCCGCAGCAGCCAGTGCAGCTTCGTCCAGCTGGTAGTAGGCAAGGATCTTCTGGGTGTACTGCCCCACGGGCACATCGCTGTTGCCCATGCAGAACAGGATATCCTGCGCCTTCAGGTGCTCGGCCAGTGCGTCAAAGCTGTCAATGCCCTTGTCGCTGCCCTCCGGCACGCAGAGCACCACCTTGTTTTCCAGCAGGTTCACGCGGCTGTCGGCATCCACAAAGTCAAGACCGTCCTTGTTCACATCGGCAGAAGCGGTGATGTCCAGCTGGTTCATCTGCTTCTGACCGGCAGAGATGAACAGATCGCAATCCGCGCCCTCCTGGATCTGGGTCTTGAGGGTACCGGAGGAGTCGAAGTTGAAACGGAAGGTCACCTCCGGGTGCTCTGCCGTGTAGCTCTCACCGATCGCATTCAGTGTCTCGGTGAGGGAGGCGGCGGCAAACACGATCAACTCCACGCTCTGTGCTGCTTGCGAGGAAGCGGCGGCAGAGGAAGCCACGGACGATGCTGCGCTGGAAGCAGCACCGCCGCAGGCGGTGAGGGCAGCGGCTGCACCGGCCATACCGGCAGCGGCCAGAAAACTCCGGCGGGAAATGCGATGGTTGTTCATCTCTGTTTCTCCTTACTTTAAGTAAAAAAATAGTATATTTTTACGCCCCGTAAAGGAAAACAGGGCGGGAAACCTTACTTACGGGCGCACTCGCCGTCCAGACTCGCGGCGATGCGTACCCCGTGCTCCAAGCTGGGCAGGATGTACTCCAGATTCTCCTGCACTGCCTTGGGGCTGCCCGGCAGATTGACAATCAGGGTCTTGCCGCGCAGCACGCTGACGCCGCGGCTCAGCATCCCGCGCGGGGTGATGCTCAGGCTGTGGTAGCGCATAGCTTCGGCAATGCCGGGAGCGTTGCGGTCGGCAACGGCGCAGGTGGCTTCCGGGGTGATGTCACGAGGGGAGAAGCCGGTGCCGCCGGTGGTGAGTACAAGGTTCACCTGACGGCCGTCTGCCATGCGGATGAGCTGCGCTTTCAGCGCCTTAGCTTCGTCCGGCAGGATCATGGTCTCCTCCACCACATAGCCTGCGGCGGTAAGCATCTCTACAATCAGCGGGCCGCTTTTATCCTCCCGCTCACCGCGGCTGCCCTTATCGGAAAGGGTGATGACGGCAGCGCGCAGGGGCGGGTTTTCCAGTGCGGGCAGCAGGGTCACCTCGTCTCCCACATGGATCTCGCCGCCGGTGAGCACCCGGGCGAACACGCCCTCGTGGGGCATGATGCACTCACCGGTCTGCTGCTTGATGACGCAATCATTGTGGCACTCTTTGCCGATCTGGGTCATTTCCAGCACCACATCCCCGATGGCAAACCGGCTGGTCACCGGCAGATTGCGGAAATCGAAGCCCTCGATGACCAGATTTTCGCCGAAGGCGCCGTAGTCCACCCAGATCTTCTTGCGGAACGCCTCGATCTTTTCGGCGCTGAGCATACTGACCTGACGGTGCCAGTTGCCGCCGTGGGCGTCCTCCACGATGCCCCACTCCGGGGTCAAAACGGCGCTGGGCACCTCGGTTTTTACGGTGCCCCGCTTGGGGCTGGTACAGATTGCCAGAAGCTTACCCATAGTTATTTATCCTCCAATGCGATACATCCCGCGGGTAGCGGGCATGGAACTGTCGTTAAAATGGTGTTCCCGGGGCTTTGCCCAGATGGTCTCCCGGATGGCGGCCAGCAGCTGCGCATCGTCCGCGCCGCTGCGCAGCAGGGCGCGCAGGTCGCACCCGGTCTCGCTGGCAAGGCAGGGGCGCAAAAAGCCCTGACTGGTCAGCCGCACACGGTTACAGGAAGCGCAGAACTTGCCGTGCACCGCTGCAATAAAGCCGATGCTGCCCTGCCAGCCCGGCACGGTGTAGTACACCGCCGGGCCGTCGCCTAAAGCGTGCTCCTGCTCGGGGGAAAGGGGTGCAAGCTCCGGCCAGCGCCGGGCAAACCGCGCCCGCAGTTCCGGGCCGGAGATGCAGGGCATGGCAGCGCCGTAGCCGATGGGCATCATCTCAATGAACCGCACCTGCATGGCGTTGTCCTTTGCCAGCGCGGCAAGCGCTTCCAGCTCACCCTCGTTGACGCCCGCCTGCGGCACGCAGTTCAGCTTGACGGGCAGGCCGCTTTCCAGCGCCGCCTGCAAGCCCGCCTGCACGGCGGCAAAATCGTCCCGGGCGGTGATCTGCCGGAACACCTCCGGGCGCAGGGTGTCCAGACTGATGTTCACACTGTCCAGCCCGGCGTCCAGCAAGGCGGGCAGCTGCTCTGCCAGCAGCACCGCATTGGTGGTCAGGGTGACCCGGCGGATGCCCGGGGTCGCTTTAAGTCCTGCCACCAGCTGCGCCACGTTTTTGCGCACCAGCGGCTCGCCGCCGGTCACTCGCACGGTGTCGATGCCGCACTGGGCAAACAGCGCGGCCAGACACAGAAATTCTTCGTAGGTCAGCACGGCCTCCCGCTCCAGCTTTTCCACGCCGTCCGGCATACAGTAGCGGCAGCGCAGGTTGCACAGGTCGGTCACCGACAGGCGCAGGTAATGGATCTCGCGCTGGTAACGATCAAACATAGCCGCCCTCCGCCCGGATATAGTGGCCGCTCTTGCCGCCGGTCTTTTCCACCAGATGGATCTCGCCCAGCTCCATGCCCTTATCCACGGCCTTGCACATATCGTAGATGGTCAGCAGCGCGGTGGAAACGCCGGTCAGCGCTTCCATCTCCACGCCAGTCACGCCGCTGGTCTTGACAGTGCACAGGGCTTCCACCGCCTGCCGCTCGGGCAGCAGACGGAACTCGATGCCCACCTTAGTCAGGGGCAGCGGATGGCACAAGGGGATCAGCTCGCTGGTGCGCTTGGTAGCCATAATGCCCGCAATGCGCGCCACGCCCAGCACATCGCCCTTTTTCACGGTGCCGCTCTGCACGGCGGCAAAGGCTTCGGCGTTCATGGTAATAATGCCGTGGGCAGTGGCTTCCCGGGTGGTGACGGGCTTTGCGCTCACGTCCACCATCACGGCATTCCCGGCGGCATCAAAATGTGTCAGATTATTTTCACTCATATTTTTTCACCTTAGTAAAGCTCCCCCTTCGGGGGAGCTGGCAAAGCCGAAAGGCTTTGACTGAGAGGGTTTCAGCAGTGCCCAAAGCCGCAGTTGGGCCAGACACAAACGGGGCAGTTCAGGCATAGACCACCGTTGCCCAGCCCCGCCAGATAGTCGGCGGTGTCGTCCTTGTCCGAGATGGTTACGGTGCGGCAGGAGAGCTCCTCCGCCAGGATGCGACCATGCTCGTCATCGATATTCAGCACAGCTGTGTCACACCGGTCAAAGAGCTTGCGCTTGGCAGCGAAATACTCCTCCATGGTGTGGTGATAGTCCAGATGGTCCAGGGTCAGGTTGGTGAACACCGCCACATCAAAGTGGATGCCGTCCGCCCGGTGCTGGTCCAGCGCATGGGAGGATACCTCCATCGCGACCGAAGTGCACTGCTTTTGCAAAAACAGCGCCAGCGTGCTTTGCAGCGTGACAGGCTCCGGCGTTGTCATCGAAGAGCCCATGACCTCGTCGCCTGCCATCAGCGCCACCGTGCCCAGCAGCCCGGTTTTTTCGCCGGCATAGTCCAAAACGGTTTTCAGCATATAGGTCGTGGTGGTCTTGCCATTGGTGCCCGTTACGCCGAACATGTGCATTTTCTCGGCCGGGCGCCCATCAAAATTGGCCGCCAAAA
>OGCQ01003714.1_pt1 | contig 13335 bp, 8 predicted proteins | sample 1570161 | NCBI WGS metagenome assembly OGCQ01 (sample SAMEA4384402, study PRJEB24528) | human gut metagenome
GCGCTGGCGGTAAATTCTTACTGACCGCATTCCTGACATTGTTTTGTGCACATTGGCAGTGCCTGGTAGTGTCGTGATGGTGCAGGCAGGAAAATGATGAAAATGCGAGCAAGATCTCGGCCATCCGAGGTCGCTTCGTTAGCTGATAAATATCAAAAAATAGCGATAATTTTTTTTTATCCCACCAGAAAAGACCATCAGGACGTTTTTGCCAGGCTACAGTCCATACGGGCTGGAGGCAGTTATCCACTATTCCTGTGGATAACCTTGTGTATTAGGGTTAGAAAACACAATGTAAGCGAGAGAAGACGCGGCCTGCGACTAAATTGATGCGAAAGACGGCTCAAGATAATAATCATTAGATTACAGGATGTTAGATAAATGCAATGGCTGTCGCAGAAGTGTCATGCGTTGCCACAAAACTTTCATCGAGTAGCTTGACAAATGTTAAAAAAGTCATTGGTTTGGGGATAACACATTTTTGCTGGTGTTTTATCTTGCCTGCGGACAAATTTTAGCCTGTAGTCACGGCCATTTTGCTGGGGTAACAGAAATATTCTGGCGCGTTACTGTTTTTTCATCCAGTATATTTTACTGGCAAAATATACTGCTGCGAGTAAAATTACACACCTGCCCGCCCATTGCTTCAGGTAGCTGCTCATGAGTAAACCGTTCAAACTAAATTCCGCTTTTAAACCCTCTGGCGATCAGCCTGAGGCGATTCGTCGCCTGGAAGAAGGTCTGGAGGATGGTCTGGCGCATCAGACGCTACTGGGGGTGACGGGGTCGGGGAAAACATTCACCATCGCTAATGTGATTGCGGACTTGCAGCGTCCTACCATGGTGCTGGCCCCCAATAAGACACTTGCTGCTCAGCTGTACGGTGAGATGAAAGAGTTTTTCCCGGATAACGCGGTTGAATATTTTGTATCTTACTACGATTATTATCAGCCGGAAGCCTATATTCCGCAGAGCGATACTTATATTGAAAAGGACGCTTCCATTAACGACGAGATTGATAAACTGCGCCACTCTGCCACCAGCGCGCTGTTTGAACGCCGCGACGTTATTATTGTTGCCAGTGTGTCGTGCATTTATGGCCTGGGCGCACCTCAGGAATACTACGATATGGTGCTTTCGCTGAGGACGGGGCAGATTATTGACCGTCAGGCTATTTTGCGCAAGCTGGTGGAAATTCAGTATGACCGCAACGATATTGCTTTTCAGCGCGGCACATTCCGCGTACGCGGTGATGTAATTGAAGTTATTCCTGCCGGTTACAATGAAAAAGCCGTGCGCATAGAAATGTTTGATGACGAGGTAGACCGCATACTGGAAATAGACGTGCTGACCGGTGAAGTGCTGGCGCAGCGCACGCATGTGGCAATTTTCCCGGCGTCGCACTATGTAACTTCGCGCGAGAATCTGGAACGCGCGATGGAGGACATAAAGGTTGAACTGAAAGAACGGCTGGAATACCTCAATGAGCATAACAAGCTGCTGGAGGCTCAGCGCCTTGAGCAGCGTACAAATTACGATTTGGAAATGATGAACGAAATGGGCTACTGTTCCGGCATCGAAAACTATTCGCGCCATCTGGCAGGGCGCAAGGCGGGCGAAGCGCCGTTTACGCTGGTAAATTATTTCCCGGATGATTTCTTGCTGGTGGTTGACGAATCGCACGTTACACTGCCGCAGATACGCGCTATGTACGCCGGTGACCGTTCGCGCAAGGAAATGCTTGTGGAGCATGGCTTCCGCCTGCCGTCGGCGTTCGATAACCGCCCGCTGACTTTTGACGAGTTTCAGTCGCAGATAAAGCAGGCGATTTACGTATCGGCAACGCCGGCCAAATACGAGCTGGAACATGCCGATAAGGTTGTGGAGCAGATTATCCGCCCGACGGGGCTTTTGGACCCGAAAATTGAAATACGCCCGATTAAGGGGCAGATTGATGATTTACTGACGGAAATAAATAAAGTTACCTCCGCCGGTGAGCGCACGCTGGTAACAACGCTGACCAAGCGCATGGCGGAAGACTTGACGGATTATTTAAAAACTGCCGGTGTGCGCGTGCGTTACCTGCATTCGGAAATTGCCACAATTGAGCGCGGTGCGATTATTGACGACCTGCGCAGCGGCAAGTTTGACGTGCTGGTAGGCATTAACCTTCTGCGCGAAGGGCTTGACTTGCCGGAAGTTTCGCTGATAGCCATTCTGGATGCCGATAAGGAAGGATTCCTGCGCAGTGATACTTCCATGATTCAGACTATTGGGCGTGCGGCCCGCAACGAGCACGGGCGCGTAATTATGTATGCCGACCGCATAACGGATTCGATGCAGCGCGCCATTGACGAAACTGAACGCCGCCGCGAAAAACAGGCGGCTTACAATAAAGAACACGGCATTACGCCGAAAACGGTTTACAAAGAGCAGCGCCAGCTGATTAAGCTGACCAAGGTTGCCGAAGAAACTGGCATTGATGATTACAGCGAAAAGGCACTGAAAAAACGCAGCATTAAAGAAATTGAAAAACTGGCGCGCACGCTGGAAAAAGAAATGACGGAAGCCGCCAAAGCGCTTGACTTTGAACGCGCTGCCGAACTGCGCGACCGTTTGATTGTAACCAAAGGGCTGCTGGGCGAAAAATTAGTGCCTAAGAAACGTAAAAAATAGAGGAAAACATGAAAGACCAGATTATTGTAAAAGGAGCAAGACAGCATAATTTAAAAAATATTACCGTGGAAATACCGCGCGACAAACTGGTTGTAATTACCGGTTTAAGCGGCAGCGGCAAATCCTCGCTGGCGTTTGATACGATTTATGCCGAAGGGCAGCGCCGCTATGTGGAATCGCTTTCAGCCTATGCCCGCCAGTTTTTGGGGCAGATGGACAAGCCTGACGTTGATTATATTGAAGGGTTAAGTCCTGCAATTTCCATCGACCAGAAAACAACCAGCCGCAACCCGCGTTCCACCGTTGGCACCGTTACGGAAATTTACGATTATTTAAGGCTGCTGTTTGCGCGCATCGGTGAGCCGCACTGCCCTAAATGCGGCAAATTGATTGAACGCCAGACCGTACAGCAGATTGTTGACCATGTACTGGCTATGCCGCAGGGAACAAGGTTTATGGTAATGGCGCCGCTGGTGCGCGGGCGCAAAGGCGAACATGCCAAAATCATGGACCAGATGCGCAAAGCGGGTTACGTGCGCATGTTTGTTGACGGCGAAGTGCGTACCCTTGATGAAGAAATTAAGCTGGAAAAAAATAAAAAGCACAGCCTGTCCGTCGTTATCGACCGACTTGCTGTGCGCGACGGCATTACGCAGCGCCTTACCGATTCTGTGGAAACGGCGCTGAAGCTGGCGGAAGGGCTTGTTGAAATTAACGTTATCGGCGGAGAAACGCAGATGTACAGCGAAAATTTTGCGTGCAGCGACTGCGGTATCAGCCTGCCGGAAATTGAGCCGCGCCTGTTTTCGTTTAACAACCCTATGGGGGCCTGCCCGGCCTGTACCGGCCTTGGCATGAATATGGAACTGGATAAATCGCTGATTATTCCGGATGGCAGCAAAACCTTTGCCGAAGGCGTTATTGCCGCGCTTTCAACAAACCAGGAAGCCTACCATATGAAGCAGCTGGCAGCTGTTTTAAGTTATTACGGTTATTCTTTAGATACCGTATGGAACGACCTGCCCAAAGATATGCAGGAAATTTTGTGGTACGGCAGCGGCGAGCAGAAATTTTCGTTTATGTATGAAAATTTGCAGGGAGAAGTAAAAAAACATACCACGCCGTTTGAAGGCATAATTCCGCTTTTGCGCCGCCGTCACCGAGAGGCGTTCAGCGAACGCATGCGCCTTGATATTGAAAGCTTTATGACTAGCACGCCCTGCCCGGTGTGCTACGGTGCGCGTTTAAAACCGGAAGTGCTGTCGATACTCGTCGGCGGCAAAAACATTTGCGAAGTTACTGCCCTTACCGTGCGTGACGCGATAAACTTTTTTGAAACGCTGAACCTTACGGAGCGCCAGCAGTTTATTGCCCGCCAGATTTTAAAAGAAATTTTGGCGCGCCTGCGTTTTTTAAATGATGTAGGGCTTGATTATTTAACGCTTGACCGTGCCGCAGGTACGTTAAGCGGCGGCGAAGCGCAGCGCATACGCCTTGCTACGCAGATAGGAAGCGGGCTTGTCGGCGTGCTGTACATTCTGGACGAGCCTTCTATCGGCCTGCATCAGCGCGATAATAGCAAACTTCTGGCAACATTGCAGTACCTGCGTGATTTGGGCAACACACTGCTTGTTGTTGAACACGATGAAGAAACCATGTATGCCGCAGACCAGATTATTGATATCGGCCCCGGTGCCGGTGAACACGGCGGCAATGTGGTTGCACAGGGCACGGCAGAAGAAATCAAACTGGTGGAAAACTCCGTTACCGGGCAGTATTTAAGCGGCCGCAAGTTTATCCCCGTGCCGAAAAAACGCCGTGAGTGCGACGGGCGCTATATAGAAATTATCGGCGCTAAAGCCAATAACCTTAAAAATATAGATGTAAAAATTCCGCTTGGCGTGTTTACCGTTGTTACCGGTGTCAGCGGCAGCGGCAAATCCACGCTGATTAACGATATTTTGTACAACGCGCTGGCGGCAAAACTTCACGGTGCTCGTCTGCGCCCTTCGGAACATAAGGAAATACGCGGGCTGGAAAACATCGACAAAATTATTAACATCGACCAGTCGCCGATTGGGCGTACACCGCGCAGCAACCCGGCAACATATACGGGCGTGTTTGATTTTATACGCGAACTGTTCAGCCAGACTAACGAAGCTAAAATGCGCGGTTACAAGCCGGGGCGTTTCAGCTTTAACGTGAAGGGCGGGCGCTGCGAAGCCTGCCGCGGCGACGGTATGAACAAGATTGAAATGAACTTTCTGCCGGATGTGTATGTGCCGTGCGAAGTATGCCACGGTGCCCGCTATAACCGCGATACGCTGGAAGTACATTATAAAGGCAAAAGCATTGCCGAAGTGCTGGATATGACGGTAACGGAAGCCTGCGAATTTTTTAAGAACCTGCCGCGTATTGCACGTAAATTGCAGGTGCTGGAAGATGTTGGGCTTGGCTATATCCATCTGGGGCAGGCGGCAACAACGCTTAGCGGCGGCGAAGCGCAGCGCGTAAAACTGGCAACGGAGCTCAGCCGCCGCAGCACAGGCAAAACGCTGTATATTCTGGACGAACCTACAACCGGCCTGCATATTGCCGACGTACACAAGCTGCTGGACGTTTTGCAGCGCCTTGTGGAAGCAGGCGACAGCGTTGTTGTTATCGAGCATAACCTTGATGTTATCAAAACTGCCGATTATTTGATTGACCTCGGCCCCGAAGGCGGCGATAAAGGCGGTACGCTTGTTGCCTGCGGCACACCGGAAGAACTGGCCAAAGTAAAAAAATCTTACACCGGCCAGTATGTAAAACAGGTTTTAAAACAGGCTAAAGACAACGGGTGGTACCAATGAACGAAAATATAGCCAAAGCACTGGCGGTACTGCCCGATAAGCCCGGCGTATACCTTATGCACGATGAACACGGCAAGGTAATTTATGTCGGCAAGGCCGTTGTGCTTAAAAACCGCGTGCGCAGTTATTTCCGCAATCTGGCATCGCATACGGTTAAGGTTAAAGCGCTGGTCAGCAAAGTTGCTGAAATTGAAACCATTGTTACCGACAGTGAAGTGGAAGCGCTGATTCTGGAGTGCAATCTTATAAAAAAATACCGTCCGCGCTACAACATTATGCTGAAGGACGATAAAACCTACCCTTATTTAAAGGTAACAATGGCGGAGGATTTTCCGCGCATTTATGTTACGCGGCGGCTTATCCGCGATGGCAGCAAATATTACGGTCCTTATGCCGATGCCGGTGCGATGCACGCCACGGTAAAACTTTTGCGGACGATGTTTCCGCTGCGTACCTGCCGCAAAATGAATCAGGAGCGCCCGTGCCTGCAATATCATATTAAACGCTGTCTTGCCCCGTGCGCAGGGCTTGTAAGCAGGGAAGAATATAGGGCAATGATACGCAGCGTATGTATGGTGCTTGACGGGCGTACGAGCGAGCTGGAAAAAGACTTAAAGCAGCGTATGCAAAATGCTGCCGAAAATTATGCTTTTGAAGAAGCGGCGCGCCTGCGCGACCAGCTGGCTGCTGTAAAACGTCTGGACGAATCGCAGAAGGCAGTTACCGGCGGCGGTGATATGGATGTAGTCGGTTATGCCAAAGACGATACCGGCATCTGCCTGCAAATATTTTTTGTGCGCAGCGGCAAACTGATTGGACGCGAGAATTTCTTTCTGCCAGACGGCGGCGACAGCAGGCAGGAGGTTGTAACGGCGTTTATCAAGCAGTATTATAATGATGCTTCGTTTATACCGCGCGAGATAATTCTGCCGGATTTGCCGGAAGAAGATGAAACTGCGGTGCTTACTACCTGGCTGACGGAAAAAGCCGGGCACAAGGTTGAATTTATTCGCCCGCAGCGCGGAACCAAGCGCGACCTTTTACAGCTGGCTGATGAAAATGCGGGCAAGCTTCTGGAAGAACGCCTGCGCAAGGGCAAAATCAGCTTAAAAACGGACGAAGAAGCTGCGGAAGAACTGCAAAGGGCACTGAACCTGCCGGACCCGCTGGAACGCATGGACTGCTTTGATATTTCGCATACGCAGGGCTCGGAAACGGTTGCATCCATGGTTGTGTTCCGCAACGGAAAACCGAGCAAAAAAGATTACCGCAAATATAAAATTGTCAGCGCCGAAGGCAAGCCTGACGATTTTAAATCCATGCAGGAGGTTGTGTACCGCCGCTATAAGGATTATGAGGATTTGCCGAGTTTGGTTGTTATCGACGGCGGCAAAGGGCAGCAGAGCAGCGCATTGGAGGTTATCCGCGGGCTGGGGCTGCACGAACTGCCGGTAATAGGCCTTGCCAAGCGCGAAGAAGAAATTTTTACCGAAGGCAGCCACGAAAGTATTATGCTGGACAGGGAATCGGCATCGCTGCATTTAATTCAGCGTATCCGCGACGAAGCGCACCGCTTTGCAATAACCTATCACCGCAAGCTGCGCGGCAAACGCAATCTGCGTTCGGTATTGGACCATATAGAAGGCATCGGCCCTAAACGCCGTCAGGCCTTGTGGCTGAAATTCAAGTCGATTGACGCCATAAAAGCTGCCAGCGTGGAAGAACTTGCGGATACTGAAAGTATGAATTATCATGCGGCGCAGAAAATATATGACTTTTTCCGCATGGATTTGCCGGAAAAAGCAGAAGTGTTAAAAAATTGAAACATTTTCAATAATTATTTTCTTTTAGAATAAAGTGTGCTATAATAGGCACATAAGCAGTAACGGCTTGAAAAGATTAAAAATGAAATAAAAGGAGATGGAATTTATGGCAAAATGGGTATGCAATATCTGCGGTTACATTTATGACCCCGAAGTAGGTGACCCTGATAACGGCATTGAAGCAGGTACCGCTTGGGAAGATGTACCGGAAGACTGGGTTTGCCCCCTCTGCGGTGTAGGCAAAGACCAGTTCAGCGAACAATAAGAAAATAAAAAACAGGCTTCGTACTTTTAATTAAGTATGAGGCCTGTTTTTATTTTCAGGATTAATAAGTTTTTAAAATTAATAAATTTTTGCAGTTTTACTTTTTATAAAAGGTAGTTGTAACGAGAAAGCAGAGGGCTGTATTGTGAATTGCCTGCAAAAACTGCGGCGGCTGAAATTTTTATGCTGTAACTGCGAGAGGTCAGCTGCGTAGCCTGACCGGAATCGGAGGAGCCGCAGCATTTTTGTGGTGATGAACAGTACAGCCCTCTGCTTTAATTAAAAAGTAAATTACTAAAAAAATAATTTTATATCACGCGCAGTTTTTATAATTCCGTGCCGTCTGCCAGATAAACAGTTTTTTCTTTGGCGGCGTTGGCAACTGTTTCGCCGATAAAGCCGCGTTTAACCATGGTATCAAGCACTAAATGCTGGCGTTTTTTGCAGCCTTCGGGATTTTCGTACGGGTTAAGCGCGGACGGTGCATACGGCAGCGAAGCGATAACCGCACATTCGGCAAGGTTCATTTCGGCAGGCGTTTTGCCGAAGTAACTGCGTGCAGCGGCAGTGATGCCGGTTGCGCCGTTGCCGAAGTAGGTAGTGTTAAAATACATTTCCAGAATCTGGTCTTTGCTGAATTTGTCTTCCAGCATCAGCGAGAACATTACCTCATAAACTTTGCGGCTCATGGTTTGTTCCTGGCTTAAAAACATATTTTTGGCAAGCTGCTGCGTCAGCGTGCTGCCGCCCTGCACAATTTCACCGGCAGAAATATTTACAAATGTTGCACGCAGTATGCCGCCCATATCAACGGCACCGTGGCGGTAAAAATCGTGATCCTCTATGGCTACCAGAGCCTGCTGCATGGCTGTCGGTATATCTGGCAGTGCCGTCCATTCCATACCGGCAGTACGTTCCTTAACCGCGTTTTCAATAGTAAAGAGCATAAACATTTTTTGCAGCGGGTCAGGCCAGGTGTCACGCTCCGGCAGATAAGGCAAAATTGTCATCAGCGTGCTTTCTGTCTGCTGATATTCGCTGACAGGGTTTGCCTGTTCCTGCATCTGCGTTGTTTCTGCCTGCTGCGCCGGCTGCGGGTCTGCTTCGTAGCCTGCTATATTGGGGTAGTACATAAAAAGGCCTGTTACAACTGCCAGTATAATTAATAGTTTAATAAATTTTCCCATAATTACCTCACCTGTTTTCTTATATAATATTGTACCAAAAATTGCGCCAAGGTAAAATTTAAATTTTATTTTTATTTTTTACCGAAAAAATTTTGAAAAAGGGATACTAAAGTAGTACAATATACATAATAATGGCATAGTGTTTTCTTTTTGCAAAAACTGGAAACAACTGCGAAAAAATTTAAAAACACTATTGATTAATTATACATAATAGTTGTATAATTATAAAATCATAAATTCAAGGGAGGTTCGGTATGAGAGCAAGTGTTATCGGTGCAACCGGGTTTGCAGGTGCTGAGCTTTTAAGGCTTCTGGACGGGCATCCGCAGGCAGAACTGGCTTATATTACTTCTGAAAGCAGTACCGGTGAAGATATAGCCGCAATGTATCCGCATTTGCGCGGAAGAATAGACAAACAGCTTATTTCCATGAATGAGTTGGAAAAAATTGCAAAAGGCAGTGATGTAATATTTATCGCGCTTCCGCACGGGCATGCCATGAAGATTGGTAAAATGCTGCGCGGCAGCGGCGTTAAAATAATTGACCTTGGCGGTGATTACCGTTTCAGGGATGTAAAGGTGTTTGAAAAATGGTATAAAGTTCCGCATGCTGACCCTGAAGCAAAAGCTGTTTACGGGTTAACGGAATTGTACCGCAAAGATGTTGCCGGTGCTGAACTGGTGGCAAACTCCGGATGTTATACAACCTGCAGCATTCTGGCTCTGGTGCCGCTGCTGAAAGCAGGTTTAATTGAAACAAAGGGCATTGTTGTTGATGCCAAGTCCGGCACAACGGGAGCCGGGCGCGGGCTTAAACTTGGCAGCCTATACTGCTCTGTCAACGAAAACTTCCACGCTTACGGCGTGGCAACGCACAGGCATACGCCGGAGATTGAACAGATTTATTCTGAATTTGCAGGTGAGGATGTTGTAATTCAGTTTACTCCGCACCTTCTGCCGGTTGACCGCGGCATTTTGGCAACCTGCTACGCTATGCTTAAATCGGGCGTTACGGATGCCGAAATTGAAAATGCTTTTAAAGAAATGTACGGCGGCGAATTTTTTATCCGCCTTTTAGGCAAAGGAGCATGCCCCGAAATTAAAAATATCAGGGCTTCCAATTATGTCGATATAGGCTGGCAGACGGATGCGCGCACCGGCAGAGTGATTGTAATGAGTGCGCTCGATAACCTTGTAAAAGGTGCTGCCGGGCAGGCCGTGCAGAATATGAATGTAATGTTTGGCATTGATGAAACAACCGGGCTGCGTCAGCTGCCCGTATATCCTTAAGGAGGTTGGCTAATGAAAAAGATTGACGGTTGGGTTACAACGCCGCAGGGCTTTTTGGCAGCCGGTGTTAAAGCCGGTATTAAAGCCAGCGGCAACCATGATGTAGCCGTTATTTACAGCACAGTGCCGGCGGCAACCGGCGCCGTGTTTACGCAGAATAAAATGTGTGCGGCTCCTGTATTGGTAAGCCGCAAAGTTGCCGCAAAATCTTATGCGCAGGCTATTGTGGTAAACAGCGGCTGCGCTAACGCCTGCACCGGCGAACAAGGCTTAAAAGACGCTGAAGCAATGCAGGCACAGACGGCAGAACTTTTAGGCGTTGAAAACGATGCTGTTTATGTTTGCAGCACCGGCGTTATCGGGCATTTTATGCCGATGGATAAACTGGCAAAAGGCATTGCCGACGCTGTTGACGCTATGGACGAAACCGGCGGCGAAAGCTGCGCTATGGCAATTCAGACAACGGATACTTTTATCAAGCATGCGGCTTATGAATTTGAATTAGGCGGCAAAACCGTTAAAATTGCCGGTATAGCCAAAGGCGCTGGCATGATTCACCCCAATATGGCAACCATGCTTACCTTTTTAACTACCGATGCTGCCGTTGCGCCGGATGTTTTAAAACGCGCGGTTAAGGCTGCTGCCGATAAATCATTTAATATGGTTGTTGTTGACGGCGATACCAGCACCAATGACAGCATGATTGTACTGGCTAACGGCCTTGCCGAAAACGAAATTATTGTAAGCGAAGAACATCCGGATTACCCGGCGTTTTTTGAAGCCTTGCTGGCATGTGCGCAGGACCTTGCCAAAATGATTGCGCGCGACGGCGAAGGCGCTACCAAATTTTTGGAAGTAAACGTTGCCGGTGCCGCAACCTGGGCAGAAGCAAAAACTGCTGCTATGGCCATTGCCAAATCCCCGCTTGTAAAAACGGCATTCTTTGGCAAAGACCCCAACTGGGGACGCATTGTTTGTGCAGCCGGTTACAGCGGTGCGCAGATGGAGCCGGATAAGGTTAATCTTGAAATCGGCGGCGTAAGGCTCGTGGAAAACGGCATGAACTGCAATGTTCCGCTTGAAAGCCTGAAAGACATTATGGAACAGCACGACATCAGCATGAAAATAGACCTTGGCGCAGGCAAAGAAGAAGCTACCGTCTGGACATGTGATTTCAGCTATGAATATGTTAAAATAAACGGTGAATACCACACCTGATATTAAACAACATTTTATTAACGGCTTTTGCCGGATTACAGGAGGAATAATCAATGTTACGTAACGAAGAAATTAAAATTTTGGTGGAAGCACTTCCGTACCTGAGAGATTTTAAAGGAAAGACCGTTGTTGTAAAATATGGCGGCAATGCTATGCTGAATGATGAAATAAAAAATAAAGTCCTCCAGGATATTATTTTCCTGAAATGTGCAGGCCTGCGCCCGATTGTTGTTCACGGCGGTGGCCCGGAAATTACCGCACAGATGGTTAAGGCCGGCAAAAAGACCCAGTTTGTAGGCGGCCTGCGCGTAACTGATGAAGAATCGGTAGGCATTACGGAAATGGCACTGGTTGGCAAAATTAACACCGACCTTGTTGGCCGTTTGAACCGTTTGGGAGGAAAAGCAGTAGGCCTTAACGGCAAAGACGACAATCTCATTCAGGCAAGAAAACACCTTGCCGATGTTTATGAAAACGGTGAAGTAAACCTGGTTGACATTGGTTATGTAGGCACTGTTGAACACATTAACACCGAACTTTTAAACGTACTTTTAGATAACGACTTTATTCCCGTTATTGCACCGACCGGCGTTGGCGCAACCGGTGAAACCTACAACATCAATGCAGACAGCGTTGCAGGTGAAATTGCAGGCGCATTAAAAGCAGAAAAACTTCTGGTACTTACCGACGTAAAAGGAATTTATGCCGATTACCGCGATGAAAGCACCTTCCTTTCCACTATGACTTTTGAAAAAGCACAGGAACTTATCATTAAAGGCAATATCGACGGCGGCATGATTCCGAAAGTTAAAGCCTGCATTACCGCACTCAGCGGCGGCGCCAAGAAAGCACAGATTATTGACGGCCGTGCCGAACACAGCATTTTGATGGAAGTATTCAGTGATGAAGGTGTAGGCACCGAGGTTGTAAAAACTTTATAATTTTTTCTGAGGGGGCAAAAAGGTGAATAATATAGAAATCAGAGAACAGACAGATAAATATTACCTTCCGGTATTCGGCCGTTATCCGCTGGCGCTTACCCATGGCAAGGGCTGCATGGTTTATGACGCCGACGGCGAAGGCTATCTTGATTTTCTAGCAGGTATTGCCGTTAATTCTTTGGGCTATGCCCATCCGGCGCTTGTTAAGGCAATCAGCGAACAGGCCGGTAAAATTATGCACTGCTCCAACGTATTTTATACGGATGTGCAGGCACGTGCAGTTAAACTTATCAGCGAAGCAACCGGTTTTGACCGTGTGTTTTTAGCCAACTGCGGTGCGGAAGCCAACGAAGGTGCAATTAAGCTGGCTCGCAAATACGGCCACAGCAAAAACGACGGCAAATACCGCATTATTACAGCAGTTCATTCCTTCCATGGGCGCACCATGATGACGGTAACTGCAACCGGCCAGCCTAAATACCAGCAGGGGTACGAACCGCTGCCGGCAGGTTTTGATTATGTTCCTTACGGCGACCTTGAAGCACTGAAAGAAGTAATGGACGAAGATGTATGCTGCGTAATGCTGGAGCCCATTCAGGGCGAGGGCGGCGTGCATGTGCCCAGTGACGAATATTTGCAGGGCGCACGCGCTTTGTGCGATAAATATGACGCACTGCTGATTTTTGACGAAATTCAGTCCGGTGTCGGCAGAACCGGCCAGTGGTTTGCCTATATGCATACCGGTATTAAACCGGATGTGCTTACATTCGCCAAAGGCATTGGCGGCGGCTTCCCGACAGGCGGCTTCTGTTTTGACGAAAAACTGGCGCATGTATTTAAACCGGGCGACCATGGCGGAACCTTCGGCGGCAATGCGCTGGCCTGCGCAGCTATTGAAGCGGCTCTTACAACCATTAAGGAAGAAGGGCTTGTAGAAGCTGCGGCAGAAAAAGGCAAATACTTTATGGGCAAATTGCAGGAGCTTAAGGCAAAATACCCGGAAAAAGTTACTGAAGTGCGCGGGCGCGGCCTGATTTTGGGCATGGAACTCAGCAAACCGGGCGGAGCAGTTGTGGAACACTGC